>OGEP01002049.1_pt1 | contig 19240 bp, 15 predicted proteins | sample 1570721 | NCBI WGS metagenome assembly OGEP01 (sample SAMEA2582131, study PRJEB24529) | metagenome | biome: Human gut stool | place: China | collected 2011 | reverse complement strand
ACTGACGATCTTCGCCGTGACAGGGCGACATGTTAAACCGCTACACCACGGGGCCGTTTCTATTCAGCGCTCCTCTTGTGAGAAGCTATGGTGCGGTTGGGGGGACTTGAACCCCCATGAGCTTTCGCTCACTACCCCCTCAAAGTAGCGCGTCTGCCATTCCGCCACAACCGCATGATAGGTAATTGATGTTGGTGCTCAGGGACGGAATTGAACCGCCGACACGGGGATTTTCAGTCCCCTGCTCTACCGACTGAGCTACCTGAGCAAAAAAAGTGGCGACCCCGATCAGATTTGAACTGACGATCTTCGCCGTGACAGGGCGACATGTTAAACCGCTACACCACGGGGCCACTTTCTTTCGTTCTTTCGAGGTTGTTTCGGTATTTCTTAGTACCTCGAACAAAAACTATTTTACTACAAGAAGGATGTTTTGGCAAGTACTTTTTTTATTTTTTTCAAACTTTTTTTGTAGGAATGAAAAAGACGCCCGTCATGGCCGAAGCCATCACCGGGCGTCCTGATGAATTCAAAAAAGGTTATTTTGCATAATCCACCATCCGCGTTTCGCGGATGACGACGACTTTGATCTGGCCTGGGTATTCCAGTTCCGCTTCGATGCGTTTGACGATGTCGTGGACCAACAAGACGCAGTCCGATTCATCCAGCTTGTCCGGTTTGACCATGACACGGATTTCACGACCAGCCTGGATAGCGAAGCAGTCTTCGACGCCATCGAAAGATTCGGCGATTTCTTCGAGTTTCGTCAGGCGTTTCAGATAGTTTTCCAGCGTTTCCCGGCGGGCACCCGGACGGGCAGCCGATACGGCATCTGCCGCCGACACCAGGACGGCTTCGACGCTGTGCGCTTCTTCATCGCCGTGATGGGCAGCGATGCAGTTGACGACCAGCTTGGATTCGCCGTATTTCTTGGCGATTTCCGTACCGATCGAAACGTGAGTCCCTTCCAGTTCGTGGTCCAGGGCCTTGCCGATATCGTGGATGAGCCCGGCCCGTTTGGCCAGGTTTTCATCGACGCCCAGTTCAGCGGCCATGATGCCGGCCAGCTGAGATACTTCGATGGAATGGCGCAGGACATTCTGGCCATAACTGGTACGATAGCGCAGGCGGCCGAGGATTTTGATGAGTTCAGGATGCAGACCGTGAACGCCCGTTTCATACGTCGCCTGTTCGCCAGCTTCGCGGATCTTCTGATTGACTTCTTTGCGGGCCTTTTCGACCATTTCTTCAATGCGTGCCGGATGGATACGGCCATCGGCAATCAGTTTTTCCAGAGCAATGCGGGCGATTTCACGGCGTATGGGATCAAAGCACGACAAGATGACCGCTTCCGGCGTATCGTCGATGATGAGATCGACGCCGGTCAGCGTTTCAATAGCCCGGATATTGCGTCCTTCACGGCCGATGATGCGGCCTTTCATTTCATCGTTCGGCAGGGAAACGACAGATACTGTCGTTTCGGCGACGTGGTCAGCAGCACAGCGCTGGATGGCCATGGAAATGATTTCCCGGGCCTTGCCTTCGGCTTCTTCCTTGGCCTGGTCTTCCAGGTTCTTGATCATCTGCGCCGTTTCGTGCTTCACTTCGGTCTGGACGTTGTTCAGGAGCAATTCCTTGGCATCTTCATATGTCAAGCCGGAAATCCGTTCCAGTTCAGCCATCTTCTGTTCATGAAGGGCTTCGATTTTTTCCTGCATCCGCGTCACTTCATCTTCCTTACGCTGCAGGGCATCTTCCTTCTTTTCCATGGAATCGGATTTCTTGTCCAAATGTTCTTCTTTCTGCAACAGGCGCCGTTCAAAACGCTGCAATTCATTGCGGCGTTCCTTGTGTTCCCGTTCCGCGTCGTTGCGCATCTTGTGGACTTCTTCCTTCCCTTCCAGGACGAGTTCCTTCTTACGGGCTTCTGCGTTCTGCTGGGCCGTGGCAATGATGCGCTGTGCTTCGACTTCGGCTTGGCCGATCTTGCCTTCGGCGATCTTCTTACGGTAAATATAGCCCGTGCCGCCGCCGATGAGACCGCAGGCGACTGCTGCAGCAATAATCGTTAGCATAGTAATGGATTCACCTCCCCTTTCACAAAAAAAAGCCGAACTCGCAGTCCGGCTTTTTTTATGAGTATGTAAAATTTACTTCATGTTCAAAAAACCTACAATTATGCAAAATATAGACCAGTGTATCAAACCGGCTCTCTTAATTGTAAATTTTTTTTATATCAATGTCAAGATAGACTTAGTCAAGATTAACTTATCAATGGACCGTGAAATCTTCCAGGACGTCCCGTATGACTGAGGGCGAAAAGCCGCGGTACTGTAAAAAACGGGCCGCCTTGCGGGCTTCATCGGCGCGATAAGAGAACTTGCGCTTCACCAGGTCCCCGGCCAGGGCGTATTCGTCGGGCCGCTCGACGTCTTCCGGTACGGGCAGGCAGCGGCGGCGCAGGCGGTTGACGATATACAAGTGGCCGTACTGCCCTTTGCGGGCATAATAGCGGTACACGTCACGGGCCAGGCGCTGGTCGTCGAGGAAGTGTTCCCCTTCCAGGGCGGCCACGACGTCCTGGAGGACGTCGTCGTCAACACCGCGGCGGCGCAGCTTGGCCTTCAGCTCCCCTTCGCTGAGAAAGCGGACGTTGAGGAGCTGCAAGGCTTTTTCGTAAGCTTCGCGATAATCCATTTAGGCTTCGTCGCTGTTTTCAGCAGTTGTATCCGCCGCATCTAGGGACGCCGTATCTTCTTCTTCCATGGCTTCGTCGAATTTTTCCGGTTCTGCTGCCAGGGTATCGCGGATGATCTTTTCCACTTCGTCCGTGATTTCCGGATGTTCCTTCATGAAGATCTTGACGTTTTCCTTCCCCTGGCCCAGGCGTTCGCCCTTATAGGAATACCAGGTGCCGCTCTTTTCGATGATATCCATGGACGTCCCCAGGTCGAGGACCGTGCCTTCGCGGGAAATGCCCGTGCCGTACATGATGTCGAATTCGCAGTGCTTGAAAGGCGGAGCCACTTTATTCTTGACGACTTTGACCCGCGCCCGGTTGCCGATGACATCGCCGCCGGACTTGATGGCTTCGCCCTTGCGGATTTCCATGCGGATTGAAGCATAGAATTTCAGGGCCCGGCCGCCAGTCGTCGTTTCCGGGTTGCCGAACATGACGCCGACTTTTTCGCGGAGCTGGTTGATGAAGATGACGATGGCTTTGGACTTGGAAATGATGCCCGTCAGTTTGCGCAGGGCCTGGCTCATGAGGCGGGCCTGGAGGCCGACGTGGGAATCGCCCATTTCCCCTTCGATTTCCGCTTTCGGGACCAGGGCGGCTACGGAGTCGACGACAATGATGTCGACGGCGCCGCTGCGGACGAGTTCTTCCGTGATTTCCAAGGCCTGTTCGCCATTATCGGGCTGGGAAATGAGCAGTTCATTCGTGTCGACGCCGAGGTGGCGGGCATAGACCGGATCCAGGGCGTGTTCGGCATCGATGAAAGCGGCAATGCCGCCGCTCTTCTGAGCCGAGGCGATGGCATGCAGGGCCAGGGTCGTCTTGCCTGACGATTCAGGGCCGTAGATTTCGATGACGCGGCCGCGGGGATAACCGCCGACGCCGACGGCCAGGTCGACGGCCAGGGAACCCGATGAGATGACTTCCAGGTTCATCTTGTCGGCGACGTCGCCGAGGCGCATGATGGCGCCTTTGCCGAAATCCTTTTCAATCTTGCGCATTGCATTTTCAAGTGCTGTCTGTTTTGCGTCCAAATTGTCTCCTCCTAACTATGCTTTCTTTGTATGTGTCACTATATAGTGGACTAAGTAATAAACGGCCCGCAGGGCAGCCCGCTGTTTGACTTCGGCCCGGCCGCCGTGATAGACGTTGCGGTGGGTCACGGTCCCCCAGGGACCGCTGATGCCCGTATAGACCAGGCCGACGGGCTGGTCCGGCGTACCGCCGCCGGGGCCGGCAATGCCCGTCGTGCTGACGGCCAGGTCCGTCCCGTACAGGCGGCGGCTGCCTTCGGCCATTTCAGCAGCCGTCTGTGCGCTGACGGCCGTATAGCGTTCCAGCGTATCGTGAGAAACGCCGAGTATCTTTTCTTTCATTTCATTGCAGTACGTCCCGGCCGAGCCGCGGAAGTAATCGGAAGCGCCCGGCACATCGGTGATGAGCGAGCCCACCAGGCCGCCGGTACACGATTCGGCAGCGCTGACGGAATAGCCGCCGTCGCCGACAATCTGGCCCAGGACATGGGCCATGGTATCGTCGTCGAAGCTGACGATCTGGCCAGCCAGCCGGCGGCGGACTTCCTCTTCCAGGGGAGCCAGCAGGGCCCGCGCCTGATCTTCCCGGTCAGCCCGGGCCGTCAGGCGGACTTCGACGAAGCCTGGCCGGGCATACATGGCCAGGGTCGGATTCGATTGCTCCTTGACCAGGTCCATGAGTTTCTCTTCGATGAAGGCTTCGCCCATGTCATAGATTTTGATATAGCGCGAAGCGATACAGCCCTGGCTGCCAAAGGTCTGGAGCAGCCACGGTTTCAGACGGTTTTCATACATCCAGCGCATTTCCGTCGGCGGTCCCGGCAGGTGGACCAGGGTCTTGCCGCCATGCTGCATGGCCACGCCCGGTGCCGTACCGGCGCCGTTATCGAAGAGGACGGCTTCCTGCGGGACCATGGCCTGACGCTTCTGGTTTTCCGTCATGGCCGTGCTGCCGTGATGGATGAGGACCCATTGGCGGACCGATTCGGCAATGGTTTCATCATAAACGAGGGGCATTCCCATGAGGCGGGCGCCGATGATCTTGGTCATATCGCCCTGGGTCGGCCCGAGGCCGCCTGTGGTGATGACCATATCGACGCGGGACAGGGCCGTCTTCAGGGCTTCTTCCATGCGCTGCGGGTTGTCGCCGACCGTCGTATGATAGATGACAGAATAGCCGATTTCGTTGAGTTTCCTCGACAAGTAAGCTGAGTTATAATTGGTAATTTCACCTAACAGTAATTCGGAACCTGTCGTAACCAGTTCCACGAACATAAGCGATCACCTCGGTTAATCCATCCGTTCCGCTACGAGGTCATAGGCAAAGCCCTGGGCGATGCGGACGGGAATCATATCGCCAGGCTGTACGTCCTGGGCGTCTTCCAGATAGGTCAGGCCATCGACGTCGGGAGCCTGGATTTCAATGCGCCCGACAGCCTGGCGGATACCCTTTTCTTCTTCTACTCTTTCGACGAGCATCGTATGGACAGAGCCTTCCAGTTCCTGATTGCGGATTTCCGATACCTTGGCCTGGATAGCCATGAGCTGATGATACCGTTCTTCCTTGACTTCTTCCGGAATCTGGCCGTCCATGAGGGCTGCCGGCGTGCCGTCTTCGCGGGAATAGGTGAAGACGCCGACGTCGTCGAATTCCGTTTCCTTGACGAAATCACAGAGTTCCTGGAATTCTTCTTCCGTTTCGCCAGGGAAGCCGACGATGAACGTCGAGCGCAGGGTCAGCTTGCGGCCGTGGCTGCAGAGCTTCTTCATGAGGCTGCGCACATCGGCTTCGGAATCGCGGCGGTTCATGCGCTGCAAGACGGACTGGGAAATGTGCTGGAGCGGCAAGTCGACGTAGGGACAGATTTTTTCTTCCTTGACGATGAGGTCCATCAATTCATCCGTAAAGTAGTGGGGATAGAGATAGAACAGGCGGATCCAGCGGATGCCGTCGATCTTCACCAGCTGGCGCAGCAGTTCCGGCAACAGGGAATGACCGGCCAGGTCGACGCCATAGCTCGTCGTGTCCTGGGCGATGAGGTTGACTTCCTTGACGCCGTCGGCTGCCAGCTGCTGTACTTCGGCGACGACGGAATCGACGGGCCGGCTGTACAACTTGCCCCGTACATGGGGAATGATGCAGAACGAGCAGCCGTTGTTGCAGCCTTCGCCGATCTTCACATAGGCACTGTACTTCGGCGTCGTCCGCAGGCGGCTCGTATTCTGGTTGTAGAGATGGCTGACGTCGTCCATGAAGCAGGCTTTGCGCCCTTTCTTGACCGTATCGATGGCTTCCCAGATGCGGTCCCACGAACCGGTTCCCAAGAGGGCGTCGATTTCCGGCATTTCCTTCATCAAATCTTCTTTATACTGCTGGCTCAGGCAGCCCGTGACGATAAGTATCTTGCATTTCCCTTCCGTCTTGTAGCGGGCAGCCTGCAATATCGTATCAATGGATTCCTGCTTGGCTTTTTCAATGAACGTACATGTATTGACGATAATGATATCCGCCTGGGGCAGGTCCTCTGTGATCTCCATATGGCGGTCGCGGAGGATGCCCAGCATGACTTCCGTATCAATAAGGTTTTTGGAGCAGCCTAAGCTGACAAATCCGATTTTTTCCATGTATCTTTACTTTTCCTTTCCGAAGCGAATTGATTTGATCCACCAGGCCTGCAAATCGCGGCGGCCCTGATCAGAATACTGTTTTTTTACGGGGAATAAGACGAGCTCCCGGCCTTTGGCATCGACTTCCGGGTTGGCCGGCGGCAGGGCTTCGCTCAAAAAAATGTGTCTCTGCCGCAAGACGTCAATAGCATCAGGCGAATAGAGCCAGTCGATGAAGGCGTTGGTCAATTCTCCATCTTCACACCAGTTGGTGACAGCCGCACCGGTCAGCCAGTACGACGTGCCGTCCTGAGGATAGAGGATGAAGATCGGCGCCCCGTCATTGTAATACTGCCGGGCGACGGACGCGTCGGCGACGCCCATATCGGCTTCGCCGCTGGCTACGCGGCGGACATTGACCGACATGGACTTAGAATAGGCCGCTACATGGCTCTGGAGCGAGCTCAGATAGCGTTCACTGTCTTCCATGCCTCTCATTTCCACAAAAGAACAGAGGAACTCGCCGGCCATATCCATGGATGCCAGGTCCGGGAAAGCCAGGACCATACCCGGGTCGGTCAACAGGTCATCCCAGGACTGTATCTGCATGCCCCGCCGTTCGTAATAGGCCTGACTGAGGACGAAGACCATAGGGTTATACCAGAGGCCATTCCAGAGCTGTTCCGGGTCCTTCATGGACGGCGGCACTTTATCCGTGACCGGTGAGGCGTAGGGCTGCAAGATGCCATTTTTCTTCTGAGCCTGCAAGTCGTCTTCCGAGGCGATGAGGATATCGGGCTTGACGCCGCCGTCGTCCTTCAGGGACTGGCGGATCTCACTGTCGCTCTTGGAATAGATCTGGACGCGCAGATGTTTCTGTTCATAAAAGCGCTGGGCCAGGCCGTCGTTGACATCCTGAGGCAAGTCGGAAAAGACGACGAGATGGCGTTCGGCTTCATACGCCCGCTGTGCTTCTTCCTGCTGGCGCTGTACCAGGATGGGCCCGCACAGGCTCAGGAGCAGGATGACGAAGAGGCTGAGCACGATAAAGGGCACGAATTTCTTCATTAGCTTCACCTGAATTTTCTAGTCTTAGCCGGTCCCCTCCCCTGCCTGCGGGGCGGAGCGGCATGCCGGCCGGCCTTATCGGGCCGTCTCCCTGCCTGATAGCGCCGCGGCGCGATGAGGCATTTGGGGCCGTACCCGATGAGGTCCCGTCGGCCGGCCAGGCACAGGGCCTTATAGACAATATCATAATTGGCCGGGTTCTTATACTGCATCAGGGCCCGCTGCATCTGTTTCTCTTCCGGCCGGCGGGCGACGTAGACTTTTTCACCCGTCAAGGGATTGAGGCCTGTATAGTACATGGCCGTCGACAGGCTGCCCGGCGTCGGGATGAAGTCCTGTACCTGTTCCGGCTGCATATGCATATCCCGCAGGAATTCGGCCAGGGCGACGGCATCTTTCAGGGTACAGCCGGGATGGCTGGACATGAAATACGGGACGAGGTACTGTTTCTTCCCCAGTTCCCGATTGGCTTCATCGAACCAATCCTTGAACTTCAGGAAGGCATGGACGTCGGCCTTGCCCATGAGGTCCGTCACGTGCTTGACGACGTGTTCCGGCGCCACTTTCAGCTGGCCACTGACGTGATACTGACAGAGTTCCTTGACGAAAGCCTTGTTGTGGTCGGCCAGGACGTAATCATAGCGCAGGCCTGAGCGGACGAAGACCTTCTTGACGCCTTTGACGCTGCGTATTTCCCGCAGCAGCTTCAGGTAATCGTCGTGGGACGTATTGAGGTTCGGGCACGTTTCGCTGCCGATGCAGTGGCGGTTGCGGCAGGCCCCGTCGGTGAGCTGCTTGGCACAGGCGACATGGCGGAAGTTCGCCGTCGGGCCGCCGACATCGTGGATGTAGCCCTTGAAACCGGGCAGATGGGTCATGCGCTCCGTTTCCCTGACCAGCGATTCATGGCTGCGGTGCTGGATGATGCGGCCCTGATGGCTGGCAATGGCACAGAAATGGCAGTGGCCGAAACAGCCACGCTGGCTGGTCAGGCTGAACTGGACCTCATGGAGGGCCGGAACGCCGCCGGCTGCGTCGTAATCAGGATGCCAGCGCCGCTGGAAGGGCAGTTCGTAGATAGCATCCATCTCGGCTGTCGTCAGCGGCAGGGCCGGCGGCGTCTGGACGACGAAGCGGTTCTCTGACGGCTGGATGATAGTCTTGCCGTAAAAGGGATCCTGTTCTTCGTACTGCATCTTGAAAGCCTTGGCAAAGGTCAATTTATCCTTCTTGACGTCTTCATAGGACGGACAGACGACGGTCTTATCTGAAATGGGCGGCCGGCTGGTGACGTAGCAGATGCCGCGGATATCGTACATTTCGGCGACAGTCTTGCCTTCGGCCAGGGCGTCGGCGATTTCTACGACGGAATGTTCCCCCATGCCGTAGCTGAGGATGTCGGCCTTGCTGTCCAAGAGGATGGAATGGCGCACTTTATTGGACCAGTAATCATAGTGGGCAAAGCGGCGCAGGCTGGCTTCGATGCCGCCGATGATGATGGGCACATCCTTATAGGCTTCCCGCATGCGGTTGGCATAGACAATGGTCGCCCGTTCCGGCCGGTGGCCGGCTTCGCCGCCTGGCGAATAGCTGTCGCGGCTGCGGAATTTCTTGGCTGCCGTCTTTTCATTGAGCATGGAATCGAGGTTTCCGGCTGTAATCAAAGCGGCCAGCCGCGGCCGTCCCAATTTCTTGAACGGTTCGGCACTATGCCAGTCGGGCTGGGAAATGATACCGACACGATAGCCCCGGCTTTCCAATACGCGGCCGATGAGGGCTGCGGCAAAACCGGGGTGATCGACATAGGCGTCGCCATTGATGTAGACAAAATCAAGCTGATCCCAGCCGCGGCGTTCCATGTCCTCCCGGCTGGTTACTAAGAATTTCTCGCGCATATGGCTCCTTATTTAAATTAAAATCCAAATGATGAGCAGCAGGAAAATGATGATGCCGGCAATGATAGTGATTTCCGGCCATTTTCCCTGACGCTGCTTCTTCTTTTTATTGCTGTCCTTGCGGACTTTCTTCTTTTTGACGGGCATGATGGTCCGCACTTCCGGCTGCGGCGTCCGTTCTTCGACGTTTTCCTTGTATTCCCGGGCCAGGGCGATGCCGTCCAGTTCCAGGAAATTGCCGTAATTGCGAAGAAAGCCCTTGACGAAGACGGCGCCGGGAATGGCATCGTATTCGTCCTTTTCCAGGGCTTCCAGGTATTCCCGCTTTATATTGAGGGCATCGGACACGTCTTGCAGTGTCAGCCCTTGTTGTTCTCTTGCCAGTCGCAGCACTTCTCCGATCGACGATTCGTTCACTGTTGTTCCTCTCCCCATTCTCTATAATCGTACCTTTTATTATATAACAGATACGGCCAGGGGTACAGGGGTTCAGCTCAAATACTTCTGCTGGACTTCGTCGGCCGTCATGAGGATTTCCCTGGGCTTGCTGCCGTTATTGGGGCCGACGATGTGCATGGCTTCCATCATGTCGATCATGCGGGCTGCCCGCGTATAGCCGACGCGGAAGCGGCGCTGGAGCATGGACGTCGAAGCCTGGCCCGTTTCCAGGACCATGTCGATGGCCTGGCGCATGAGGTCGTCTTCAAAGAAATCGACGCTGTCTTCGGGATTTTCCGACTGGGCCTTCTGGACGGCTTCATCGTAATTGGGACCGCCCTGGGCCTTGATGAATTCGACCATTTCGTCGATTTCCGAATCGGAAATGAAAGCGCCCTGGACGCGGAGAGGCTTGGAAGCGCCGAGAGGATAGAAGAGCATGTCGCCCTTGCCGATCAGTTTTTCTGCACCGGCCATGTCGAGGATAGTCCGCGAATCGACCTGGCTGGAAACGGCGAAGGCAATGCGGCTCGGGACGTTGGCCTTGATGAGACCCGTCAGGACGTCGACAGACGGCCGCTGCGTCGCCAGGACGAGGTGCATGCCGCAGGCACGGGCTTTCTGGCCCAGGCGGATGATGGACTTTTCCACGTCGTCTGAGGCCATCATCATGAGGTCGGCCAATTCGTCGATGATGATGACGATGAAAGGCATCGTGTCTTCCGGATGGAGTTCATTATAGCGGGAAATATCCCGCGTATGGGTGATGGCGAAGCGCTTATAGCGGTCATCCATTTCCCGGACAGCCCAGCGCAGGACGCTGGCGGCCTTCTTCGGGTCCGTGACGACTGGCGTCAGCAAGTGCGGGATGCCGTTGTAATTGGATAATTCGACGACCTTCGGGTCGATGAGGATGAGCTTGACGTCTTCTGGCCGCTGCTTGAAGAGGATGCTGGCAATGAAGGTGTTGATGCAGACACTCTTGCCGGACCCGGTTGAACCGGCTACCAGGAGATGGGGCATCTTGGTCAGGTCGGCGACGATGGGGTTGCCGGCAATGTCTTTGCCCAGGCAGACTGGGACGCCGCCGGCGGCCTTGCGGAACGTATCCGTGTCGATGACATCGCGCAGGTTGACACCGGTCAGCTTTTTATTCGGCACTTCGATGCCGACGGCCGCTTTGCCGGGAATCGGCGCTTCGATGCGGATATCCGTGGCGGCCAGTTTCAAGGCGATATCATCGGCTAAGTGGACGATTTTGCTGACTTTGACGCCCGCTGCCGGTTCCAGCTCGTAACGGGTGATGGACGGCCCCTGGCTGGCATTGAGTATCTTGGCATCGATGTTGAAACTCTGCAGCGTTTCCTGGAGGATGCGGGCATTTTCCCGGACTTCATCGCTCAGGCCGACGATATGCTGCGGCCCCGGTTTGAGCATGCTCACCGGCGGCAGGCGGTACGTCTTTTCGCCAGCCGCTTTGGGAACGGCACTGCTCCCTTCTTCGCTGGTTTCGACAGCGACGCTGCTCTTTTCGACTTCAATGGGCTTGAGGTCGTCCATATCATGGCCGAGGACATCCGTTTCTCCGGCCAGCGAAGCCGCCGGCGCTGCCGGGCCGGGCTGTACGTCATGGGCCGTCGGCACTGTATCGCCGACGACGGTTTCATGTATCTGACTGTAAGGCCGGGCGTCTTCCGGCATTTCCTCAGGCGTTTCCGGAACTTCTTCATACGAATCGTCGCTGGCCCAATCGTAAGGCACGTCTTCTTCGATAGGGCTGGCATCGAAGCGGACTTCTTCGACGCCGTTGCCCAAGTCGCGGGCATCGGCAATGGTTGAGGCCGGTTGTTCCATATCAGCGGGATAATCATCGGGATTCCCACAAACGGGACGCCCTGTGTCTACGGAATTCCCACAAGCGGGACGCCCTAACGGGTCGTCCCCTACAACCGCCTGCAAATCGAAGATGCGGCGGCGTTCATGCCACTGTTTCAGGGACTGGGATGCGTCCTGAAGGCCTTCGACGGCCTTACCCGACACTTTGGCCGCTTCCTGGCCGGCCTTGTCGGCTACGACAGCCACAGGCTTAGAAATAGACCAATTCTTCCAGACCAGGAAGGTGACGATGCAGGCACCGGTAATAGCCATGACAGCTCCAAAAAATCCAAGAAACCGCCGCAGGACTGAGGCCATGACGGCCCCGACGATCCCCCCGCCGACAGATAAGCTGTGCGGCAGGAATTCCGTCCCTTCCGGAATGACCAGCAAATGGACCAGCCCCAGGAGGAGAATATAGATCCACGTCCCGACGGCCCACGATTTCGACACCGGGCAGGCCTTGCGGATGACGATGTATTTCAGGCCCAGGACGATGAGGGACAGGCTGACGACGATCCGGCCCAGGCCGAAGATATACGATAAGATATCGTCGACGCTGTGGCCGATGCGGCCTGTATCGACGCCAATGAAGCCGGCCGTCGCAAAGACGCCTGCGAGGATACAACAAATACCTATGATTTCATATTTCAAAAGTGGCGACGTCCCTGCCTTCCTGGCAGTCTTCGCCTTCTGACGCGTGCCAGTCGTCCGCTTGGTGCGGCTGGTTTTACGGGTCTTTCCTTTTGTCAAAACAGTTCACCTTCTACTAATAGATTACTTGCCGCCACGGCGCTTATGCCAGGCAGCTGCCATGCTCCCTTCCTGTCCATAGGGCCGTTCCCGGTAATAGGACGCCCCTTTCAAAGCATCGGGCAGATACTGCTGGGCCACCCATCCCCCATCGAAATCGTGAGGGTACTGGTAGGTCAGGCCATGGCCCAGGGCGGCGGCGCCGCTGTAATGGCTGTCGCGCAGATAATCGGGCACATCGCCGCAATCTTTGTGGCGGACGTCGGCCAGAGCCGCATCGATAGCCATGTAGGCGCTGTTGCTCTTCGGCGCACAGGCCACGTAGATGACGGCTTCGGACAGGATGATGCGCCCTTCCGGCCAGCCGACGAACTGGACGGCCTGGGCAGCGGCATTGGCGATGACCAGAGCCTGGGGATCGGCCAGTCCTACGTCTTCAGCCGCACAGATGACCAGGCGGCGGGCGATGAAGGACGGCTGTTCGCCGGCGTCGATCATACGGGCCATATAGTGCAGGGCCGCATCGGGGTCGGACCCACGCATACTCTTGATGAAGGCCGATACCGTATCGTAATGGGCATCGCCTTTCTTGTCATACGTATAGACCTTATGACCGGCTACTTTTTCGATAGCGTCGTGTGTGATATGGCCGCCAGCCGGAACGACCATGCAGACCTGTTCCAGCAGGTTGAGGCCGACGCGGGCATCGCGGTCGGCCAGCCGCGCCAGGGTTCCCAGCATCTCATCGCTAGCCGTGATGCCCAGCGAGCCCAGGCCTTTCTCCTTATCCGTCAGAGCCCGCCGCAGGACGGCCATGACGGCCTGTTCCGACAGGGGCTTCAGCTGGATGACGCGCAGGCGCGACAATAAGGGGCGGTTGACTTCAAAATAAGGATTTTCCGTCGTCGCCCCGATGAGGATGACCGTCCCGTCTTCGACATACGGCAACAGGACGTCTTGCTGGCTTTTATTGAAGCGGTGGATTTCGTCGATGAAGAGGATCGTCCGCTTTTGATATAAATGGATGGCATCCTGCGCCGCCGCGATGACTTTGCGCAGTTCCGCCGTCCCGGCCGTGACGGCGTTGAGGGTTACGAAACGGCTGTCCGTTTCATTGGCAATGACATGGGCCAGCGTCGTCTTGCCGACGCCAGAGGGACCGTAAAATAAAAGGGACGGAATCGTATCCTTTTCGATGAGGGTCCGCAGAAAACTGCCCGGGCCGATGAGGTCGTCCTGGCCATAGATGTCATCCAAAGATTCCGGCCGCATGCGGACGGCCAGCGGCGCATAGTCCCGGCCGCTCCGTTCATCAGCCATAGAAAATAAATCGTCTCCGCTCATTTGTTTGCTCTCCAGACTAAATAGAACGCCGCCAAGTCTCCTCAGCGGCGGACGAAATAACTAAATTCTCGAATAAGAAAAGAGCCCCACCATGCCGTTTATAAACCGAGTTTTGAGCCTGCCTAAGCAGGTGGGTGTTCTCCTATAAGGGTCGACAGTCCAGTGAAGGCATTGCCTAACGATATAGAGCCCGAACTCCCAATGTAAAAAGTGTTGGTTCAAAACATCGAGACCATTTACGTACACAGTAGGGTTTCTTCTTGCATCTAGTATAATAAAATATAGAAGAAAAATCAAGCCTTGACAAATGAAAAAGGCGCTGTCGCATGAAGACAGCGCCTTTTAAGGGGCTAGGGGTTAGCGGTTAGGGGCTAGTAGGGGCGCCACGTGGGGCGCCCGTTTCCGTATATGTGAGAATCCCGCAAAGACACGGCGGGCCGCCCTTTGGGACGGCCCCTACGAGCCACGAGCCACGAGCCACGAGTCACGAACCACGAACCACGAACCACGAACCACGAACCACGATTATTTTACGACTTTCTTTACGGCGGCTACGACGTTTTCTGTCGTGAAGCCAAATTTCTTGAACAAGACGCCGGCCGGAGCGGAGGCACCGAAGGATTTCATGGAAACCGTCGTCCCGTCGAGGCCGACGTATTTACCCCAGCCAAAGTCCGAAGCGGCTTCGACAGCGACGCGGGCGCGGACAGCTTTCGGGAGTACCTGTTCTTTATAGGCTTCGTCCTGCTGTTCAAAGAGTTCCATGCAAGGCATGCTGACGACGCGGACGTCGACGCCTTCTTTAGCCAGTTCGTCTTTAGCGCTGACAGCCAGTTCGACTTCCGAACCGCTGGCCATGATGATGGCATCGGGAACGGCTTTCTTGGCATCGGCGATGACATAAGCGCCTTTCAGGGCTTCTTTGCTGCTGCCGGCGAGCTGTGGCAGGTTCTGGCGGGTCAGGACGAGGGCCGTCGGCGTCTTCTGGCTGGTCGCAGCCAGGTACCAGCCGGCAGCCGTTTCCGTAGCGTCAGCCGGACGGAAGACGTTGACGTTCGGAAGGGAGCGGAGCATGGCCAGCTGTTCAATCGGTTCATGTGTCGGGCCGTCTTCGCCGACACCGATGCTGTCGTGTGTGAGGACGTACGTCGTCGGCAGGCTCATGAGGGCAGCCAGGCGGATCATGGGTTTCATGTAATCACTGAAGACGAAGAACGTGCCGGCATACGGACGGATGCCGCCGTGAAGGGCCAGGCCATTGGTGATGGCGCCCATAGCCAGTTCACGGACGCCGAAGTGGACGTTGCGGCCGCTGTAATCGGCCTTGCTGAAGAAGCCTTCGCCCTTCATTTCCGTCTTGTTCGACGGAGCCAGGTCGGCGCTGCCGCCGAAGAGCTGAGGCATGATGTCTTTCAGGCGGTTGATCATCGTGCCGGACAAGCTGCGCGTAGCCTGCGGTTTATCTTCATAAGCCCAGAAATCTTCGTTATTCAAGAGAGCCTGTGCATCGACATCGCTGTGGAAAGCATCCCATTTAGCTTTCATATCCGGGAATTTAGCAGCGTAGTCGGCAAAGAGTTTCTGCCAATCCGCTTCGGCTGCGCCGGCTTTCTGGCTCAATTCAGCATAATGAGCATAGACTTCGTCCGGGATGTAGAATGTTTCCTGCGGTTTCGGCCAGCCCAGGTTTTCTTTCATAGCGACGATGTTTTCTTCACCCAGCGGCGAGCCATGAGCGGCAGCCGAGCCCTGTTTGGCCGGGCAGCCATAGCCGATCTGGGTCTTGATGGTGATGAACGACGGATGTTCCTTGTCGGCTTTGGCTTCTTCGATGGCTTTGCCGATGGCGCCGAGGTCCGTGCCGTCTTCGACGGTAATCGTCTGGAAGCCGAAGGCAGCCATGCGGGCCTGGACATTTTCCGTAAAGGCGATGTCCGTATTGCCTTCGATAGAGATATTGTTGCTATCGTAGAGGACGATGAGTTTGGAAAGGCCGAGCGTCCCTGCCAGGGAGAAGGCTTCCGACGAGATGCCTTCCATCAGGCAGCCGTCGCCGCAGAGGGCGAAGGTGTAGTGGTCGACGACGGGATAGCCCGGTTTATTGAAAATAGCTGCCAAGTGAGCTTCTGCCATGGCCATGCCGACAGCCATGCCCAGGCCGGCGCCGAGGGGGCCTGTCGTCGCTTCGACGCCCGTCGTGTGGCCGTATTCCGGATGACCCGGTGTCAAGGAGCCGTCTTGACGGAACTGTTTAATGTCGTCCATGGTCAGGCCGTAGCCGTAGAAATGGAGCAGCGAATACAACAGCATCGAGCCGTGGCCAGCCGAGAGGATAAAGCGGTCGCGGTTCGCCCATTTCGGGTCCTTTGCGTTATGGTTCATGTGATTTGCCCAGAGTTCGTATGCAATGGGGGCTGCGCCGAGGGGCAGGCCGGGATGGCCGGAGTTGGCCTTCTGGATGGCGTCAGCCGACAATACACGAATGGCATTTACACAAGTCGTATCAATGGTGCTCATTAGTCAAATCGCTCCTTTTTATGTGATCGAAAATAAATAGACATTCACTTTATTATGTAAAAAAAGGACCCCTTCTGTCAATGGCAAAAGGGGATTTTGGGAGAAATTTATATATGCTATAATAAAGAAGTTTCTTAATTTTCCGAGAAAGGATAGACTCATGACGAAAAAATACTTTTTCTTTGATATCGACGGGACCCTGGGCCTGGGGATCTCCAGCATCATCCCGGCAGACACGCTGTACTGCCTGCGCCGCCTCGTCCAGGAAGGCCATTTCATCGCCATCGCATCGGGCCGCCTGCAGCACGATACGCAGACCTTTGCCGACCGCTACGGCATACCGGCCGTCGTCGCCGATGGCGGCAACAGCCTGTCCCTGGACGGGAAAATCCTGGAAATGACCGGCCTGCCCCTGGACAACTGCAAAGCCCTGCTGCGCGACCTGACGGACCGCCACTATCCCTGGGCCGTCGTCACGGACAATACGATCAACCGCTATACGCCGTATGCTGATTTCCCTCACGACGACCCGCGCAATTACATGGAAACCGTCATCCGCCCGGTCCCCATCGAAAACCTGACGGCCGTCTATAAAATCATGTACGCCCGGCCCCAGCGCCTCGAAGACGAACCGCCGACATACGGCCTGCCCCACCTGGAATACATCGACCACACATACCTCATCGAACCGACCGACAAGAGCCGCGGCATCCTGCGCATGCTGGACCTCGTCGGCGGCCGCCCGGAAGATGCTGTCGTCTTCGGCGACGGCATGAACGACATTTCCATGTTCCGCAAGCCCTTCTTCTCCATCGCCATGGGCAACGGCCGGGGTGAGCTGAAAGCTCATGCCGACTACGTCACGGGCGACAACGATAAGGGCGGCATCCTGGAAGCCTGCAAAAAATTCGGCTGGCTCTAAGGGATAGTTTGTAGTTTGTAGTTTGTAGTTTGCAGTTTCTAGTTGTGGCCGGCGCCTTTTAACAGGGCTTTCCGCAGGCGGTCTTCGATCTGGACCAGTTCGGCTTCGGCGGCCTGCCGCTTCTGCCGGCCTTCCTGCTGGATACGCAGCGTATCTTCGATGGTGCTGATCAAATCTTCATTGACCTGCTTGACCGTTTCGATATCGACGATGGCCCGTTCATTTTCGACTGCCGTATCGTGGGAATTCTGCTTGAGCATGGCGGCGTTGCGCTTGAGCAGTTCATTGGTCGTATTGGACACGGCCTGCTGCATTTCCAGGGCTTCTTTCTGCCGCCCCAGCCCCAGGGCCAGGACCATCTGGTTCTTCCACAAGGGGATGGTGTTGTAAATGGCACTCTGGATGCGGTCGACGAGGATTTTGTCGTTGTTCTGGATGATGCGGATCTGCGGTGCCGTCTGGATGGCAATGGTCTTGCTGATTTTCAGGTCGTGGACCTTCTTTTCAAAGCGGCTGACGGAATTCTTGAAATCCTGGACGACCTGGACGGCCATGGGATTATCTGAAACCTGTGCCTGGGCTTCCAGCTTGGGAATCGTCGTCAAGTTCAGTTCCTGTATCTTTTCTTCGCCAGCCTGGATGTAGAGCTGGAGCTGTTTGAAGTATTCCAGGTTCTTATCGTAAAGGCCGTCGAACATGGCAATGTCCTTCATGAGGGTCATTTTCTGGCTGTCCAGGCCGGCCTGTATCTTGTCGATCTGGGCGGCCAGCGTCGTATAGGACTGGGTCAGGGCTTCTTTTTTCTTGAACAGCGAGCCGACGACGGGCAGGCTGGCCAGGAAGCCCTGGTCCTCGTCGTTTTCGTCTTCAAAGGACTTGACCCGCTTGACCAGGTCGTTGAGCAGGTCACCGGCTGCGGCCGGGTCCGTACTCTTGACCGTCGACAAGACGCTGTCCGAAAAGGTGGCGATATTTTTCTGGGCGGCGCTGCCGTACTGGACGATGGCGTTGGAATTGACCAGGTCGATGGCATCCTTGATGGTGTCGACCTGCTGCCGTTCTTCCGGCGTCAGGCTTTCGACCTGGGCATTGAAATGAGCTACTTCGTGCTTTTCATCGACGGCTGGCAGGGCTTTCTGGCTGTCAGCCTGCTTTTTCTCTAAAAGGTCATTCAAATTGATATCGGCCATAGTATCTACCTACTTTCTTTTTGTATTCAAGAACTGGTCGGCTAAATCGATGATCGTCCCGACCAGGTCATCACTGCGCTTAGCCTGCGGTTCCACCTTGGGCGGTTCCGTCTGGATGCCGTCAGCGGCCATGTTCTGTTTCATGACCTTCATTTCGGCGTCGAGGTCCATAAGCTGGGCATTGAGGACCTTGGAGAACTGGTCTTCATAGGCTTCGTCGAACTTATCCAGGAGCTGCTTGATGTCCCATTTCGACTGCTGCACTTCCTGCGCTTCAAGGCCCGTCTTTTCCAGCTCTTGGTACTTGCGGACCAGTAGCAGGGCCCGGTCCTGGTAATAATTGACGAAGCGCCGGGCCAGGCTCATCCGTTCCGGATGCTGCTGCAAGTAGGTCAGGAAATTCTTGGCAATGCCCTGCATCTTGCGCAGCTGTTTCCGCAGTTCGTCGTCATCGACGTGCTTCATTTCTTTTTCAATGGCGTTGAAATCATCGACGGCTTTGCTGAAGAGCTCGTCGTTCAGCTTGTCCACTTCTTCGTTGCCGCTGGAAAATTCCAGTTCCGGCTTGAACTTCTTCTTATTGCGGCGGTGAATCCAGTAGAGGATGAAGACGCCGAAGACGAGACTGAACGTCCCGGACAGATGCCCCGTAGCGAACCAGTTATAACTGGGAACGGCAAAACAGATGATAGCGATGAGATATAAGAAAATATTCACGATCGTCCCTCCTAAGTGAAGAATGTCTTTCCTTAATCATAGCATTTTTCGCCCCATTTGTCGTGGATTGTAAGGCAAAAAAGAGGCTGTCCCTGAAGACAGCCTCTTTTTGAGTGGTTAGGGGTTAGGGGCTTGGGGTT
>OGEP01002047.1_pt1 | contig 19273 bp, 16 predicted proteins | sample 1570721 | NCBI WGS metagenome assembly OGEP01 (sample SAMEA2582131, study PRJEB24529) | metagenome | biome: Human gut stool | place: China | collected 2011 | reverse complement strand
GACGGTAGAAATTGAGGAGCAACCGCTGCTTCTGGATGTCACTATGCCAATGCAGAATGACACGCCCACGATAACCGGACAAAAACAAAGCCATGCTGGCCATGGGGTCTGGGTGATGAACGTGAATGATGTCATAGCGCCGACAAATGTTACGGAGCGTTGAAACCATAGAAGGCGAAATCATGGTGGCACAAGCCTTAGCCCAGGTGTGACAGCATATTAGGTGATAAGATCATAGGCTACTTTCTCTACCCCGCCCAAGACAGGGTAGAACTTGCCCAACTGTAGTACTTTTAGTTTTTGTGTATCCATGAGTAAGGTGAGATTTATCATCAAGCATTTGCATTGGCAGCCACCCGTGATGCATGAAGGGCAACTGCCTCGGGATGATTGCGGCGGATATACCCGCCAACACTGTTGTAAACCAAGCCGAGACGCGAGGCAATGGAACGCAGGCTCTCGGCCGTGGTGGAATAAAGGCGCAAAGCCTCGGCATACTTTTCACGATTGGCCGAAGAGACCAACCGGCCCTTGGCCGTGCGCATACGCCCATGGCGAGAAGCCAGCTCCGGCTCATGGGCCCGCAAATAGCAGCGGAACACATCTGGATTCAGTCCAAAATCGGCTGCAACCTGAGCAACAGGCCTAGGCCTGCAACGCAAACTGTCAATAGCAGCTGCATACTTGGCCGCCGCACGCAACGAACAGGACGTCGCGACAGTGCTACGGCCACCACCGTGCCACCTGCGCAGATAAAAGCGAAAGCCGCCGGCAGAAACGCCCGTACGGGCAACAACTTCGTTAATTGTCATATCTGTATCAAGGTAGAGTGCCAAAGCCCCGGCATACTTATGCACCGTGGACGGTGCCGGAGCATGCTTACGGCCATTGCCGGCATTCTCACCAAAACGTTTTTTATCATTTTCCTTGGCAATCTTACGGCTCTGCCGCTTACGGCAAAGCACGTCATTGCAGTAAAAGCGCAAATGCTGATTAAGTCCACCCAAAGACACACGACACTTGCGGGCAATCTCAGCCTGCGTCATGTCGGTTGTTCGGTAAAGCCTTACGGCCTCTGCATATTGATCAAGGCTTTCGGGCCTGACGCCCCGATGAACACCATTGCAGAAGCCGAAACTGCGACGCAACTGCTCTCGCCACAACAACACGTCGGGAAAGTGCACCCGCATGAAATTGGCCAAAGCAGTGGCATCAAGCGAGAACTTGCGCGCCACCTGTGACATGTTCAACTCTATGTAATCAAGTGAGCGACATGCTTCGACGGCTGAGCCATACTTTATCCTGGCTGACGCCGACATCCCTCCCGCCTCTATTATTTTAAATGACAACAAATCTTTATCTTCAACGGTTATACCGTGACGGTGCAGCACTAACTCACGCCAATAACGACGAAGGTAATTTCCCAAAGCACCTGCGGTATGCCCACACTCGATTGCGATGTCCTTCACAGACATGTCTGTGTCGGCATACAATTTAACCGCCTTCTCATACTTGCAATGCAATGCATGGCGCCGGAGCAACGATGCACGTTGACGCCCCGAAACAAATGTTGACTCCGTTGACATAGGATAACACGGAATAATGACATGCAAGATGGATAGAACGCAATCGAAATATGCCCTAACGACTCAAAAGCTCATCATAAAGCGAAAGATAGTCGGCATAGCGTTCTTCTTTCTTAAAATGGGCAAGAGCATAAGCCCGGCACAAATGGCTGTAATACGACTTGCCTCGCATAATGGCCAGGCGCACAGCACCAAGCAAGGAACTCACATCTCCTTTTTCGACAACAAGCCCTGTTTCATCGGTGACAGCCTCAACGCTGCCACCTGTTCGATATGTAACAACGGGGGTGCCACATGATATGGCCTCCATATTTACCGTAGGATAATTGTCTTGCCATGTGGGATTGACAAACACATCGGCAGCAGAATATAACTGAGCCAACTGGCTGACATTTTCCGTGCGGGCAATACCGATGACATTGTCGGGAAGCAAGCGCTGTTCATCGGGCTTAATGCCAACAAGCACAACAACCTCGTCGTCATGCAACATACCTGCAAGGCTGACAAAATCGTCAAGCCCCTTCTCGCGGCTCCAAATGCTGGCCACACCCAGTATTATATGTTTATCAGACAAGTTGTATCGAAGCCTTACGTCGGAAGGGTCTGATATATCAAAGACATCTGTGTTTATGCCGTTGTGTATTACGCGGAAATCATAATCGCGGAAGAACGACTTGCGCATCTCATCCCTGATCCAGTATGAAACCGGCACGATGGTCAACCTGTCGCGAGGAATCGAAGTGAAAGCTCTGCGCTTATCTTCATAATTACGCTTGGAACGGTCAACCCATAAACTCCGCGGAAACTCACCGCGCTGTGGGCAATGGCCGCATCCCGTCTGCCACTTGTCACATCCTACATATGAATAATAGTAACAATGGCCGGTATAAAGCCAACAGTCGTGGACTGTCCAGACTACAGGGACGGAACAACGCGACAAATACTTGAACAGCAAACGGTAATCAAGAAAATATCCGTGTATGTTGTGTATATGTATTATATCTGGCCTGATAGATTCCAAACGATGAATAAACTGCATCGTTGACAGCCGGGAAGCCATGCCATGGCGGTCGAACAGACGCGTGGCCAAGCCATGACCAAAGACACTCAGCTTGTTGCCGACAGGAATTAGCTCTGAATGACACGGCTTTATTCCATCACGCCCCCTGCTATAGGCTATGTAACTATGCCAACCGTTGCGAATGGCAAGTTCTCCGATTTCCTGCATGATCCTACCGGTAGACGTGGAAACACGCAACACGGGATTTATCTGAAGCAACTTTCTCATTTGACAGCTAAGGAAGTAAACAGCCGAACCCATTTGTCCATGACAACCTTTTCCGAATAGGTATCAACAACCTGACGGGCTTTAACCGACATCCGACGACGCAATTCGTAATCGCCCATGAGCTTCATCATCGCCCCTGCCAAACCGGGAATGTCACCATTGGGCACCAACAAACCATTCTCACCATCGGATATGATGTCACGCGGGCCGCATTTGAAATCGAATGCTACAACTGGAAGACCTATGGCCATAGACTCTATCATTACCATAGGGAAACCTTCATAATTAGAGCTCATTACTAACAATGAACTATTGACATATTCCTCTCCGATGGTCTTCACAGGAGAATTTAGGTGCACAGATACTGACAAGTTCTTAGCCTGAACCATCTCTTGCAGCATCTCTTTCCATTCACCCTGCCCAAAAATATCAAGACACCAATCGGAATACAGTCCACTCTTATTTATATATTCCCATGCTTGTATTAGGCGGTCAAATCCCTTTTGGTAGTCTAAACGCCCTACTGCGATAACCCGATGGTTAGTGACATCAGAAAAATGCCCCCCAATATTCATCGCTGCATTCGGTATTACCTCTATATTATGAAGATTTCCCCAATATTCCTTATCTTCATTTGTCAATACAACAAACTTATCAAACTTACGAACAATCCGCTCATCTTGATGCGTACGCCACTTATCTATAATCCCAAGCAGCCCCTTACGCTCATATTGCAAACGGAAGTATTTACAGAAATGCAATTCCAATACTTTTTTGCTACCATCCTTGATGTCTGGTATGAACGAAGATTCGGAAGGGTATAGTGAAACTACAACATCTGGTTTCTCTCTCTCAAGCAATGAAGTCAACAGGCGCTTGTGCCTGCGCCGTTTCTGAAGATACCCCAATATCTTACCTGTCACACTCTTCACATTGTCATCAGAATAATTTATTCCCAAGTCTGTGACACGAACACCTGCAGGCAACGGATAAAACGACGGGCGCCCCTTCTGGTCTGTTGTCACGATGGAAACATCCCAATGCAATCTCTCCACAAGGTATGTAACTTTGTTAACAAGAACCCGCTCCATCCCACCGGGATTACAAAGAGAATGGGTGCAGTAAATGAGTCTCATCGATAATAAAGCCAAATAAAAATCAGTTCACACCAGCTAAGGTCTTTCTGTCCACACATTCAATAATCGATGCCTTATTGCAACATCTTATATTATAGGGCAAGCCAACCCTCGCATACTACGCGACCAGACTTATACTCTTCACAACTGCCCGGCCTGAACCACTCTTCGGGTGCAATGACAATCTTATCATTAGAGCGATTCAGAAAGGCTCCCCACCAACTATAAGTACTATTACTTATGATATTATGCCGACAAAGGCTCATCAGCTGCATATCAAAATGACTGCCGTAACCAAATGACGGGTTATTGTCCACCAGTTTATAATCAAAGAATGAAAAGTTATGCCTGACCCACTCGGGATTGTCGGTAAACACATAAAACCGTGGAGACTGAAGCTTTGCGCACATCAAGTCAACCGCTTTGCGATAGTATTCTACAGGACAGGTATTAACATAATAAGTTCTTGACATATAATCATTGCCCTTACGAACATGAATGGCAACAGACTGACATGAGCCGATTTCTTCCATCAACGACAAATTATAATCATCCGTGAACGGAATAAACGTAAAAGCATCATAGACATCATTCTTTACACTGTCAACCATCTGTGCATTCTGAAATACACCGTTAACATACAGCAAACGTTTGTCTCTATTGGGTAACAAGGCATCAAAAGCAGATGGCATATACATCATACAACAAGTTTTTGGCAAATAACGCCGCCTTATCCTTGAAAGCAGACTCGAACCGCCACCGCTTCTGAACACATCCCATGATGATGCCTGGCGGACAGGAGCATCGGGAAAGACCTTATGCCATGACACATTTTCATGCTTTATCCGTGCCGCCGTATAGAAATCAACATAAACATCATACCCAAGTTGCTTTAGATATAGATAATAACTATACTGAAACATACGGTTGGCTAAACCGCAAGCCATATTTACTATAATCATATTTTATAGCTGATACATAACTTAAATAAAGATTATTTTCGTCCTTTTATCAACACCGACATTAAGTGCGCTGTCTTATAGCCGAACAATTTGCGAATCATACGAAACGCTTTTTTATCAACGGGGTACCATGAGGCAGCAAAATGATGAACACAATATGTATTTGAAGTTATTGGACACTTAAAACCATTGGGATATTTGGGAGAGAAATATTCAGCTGGCAAGACACAGAACTTATCACTGTCAACCTCAAATTCTTTAGGGGTCCGAACTTTTTTATATTCATAATGTCTGTTGATCTCCTGTGACATAATCGCTGGCAATGTTTGCATATCCATATTACCATTTACAACAAAATGGCGATTCTCATAATATGATAACATTCTTTCCAAGAAATCCCATCCTTTTTCACAACCAATTATTGCAGGTTCTATATTTCCACCTTGCTCCTCACCAATGAAATATGGCAGATGTAGCAAATCATCAAAAGACCTCAACAATTCTACATCAGAATCTAAATAAATTCCTCCCTCCTTGTACAATGCATAGCAACGGATATAGTCGGCCGCAAAAGCATACTTCTTCATCTCGAATGCTTCTTTACACCATACCGAAGAATCTATATCAAACCGAGACAAATCCCATAACCGTATTTCATAATCAGGAAGCTTTTCTTTCCATGAATTAATACAATACCGAATCTTACTCGGATATTTGTCACCCGACAACCAACAGAAATGTATAACTTTAGGTATCATATCATCTTAATTTTGCACTAAAACACGAAAGCAAACAATACTTTAAAAATGTTGAATCCATAAGAAGGATAGACTTAAAAAGTTTTGCACTTCGTGAAATAGGATGATAATAGCATTCAACTTCCCGTGTAGAAATCTCCTTTAACAATTTAATCCTATCACGTTTCTCATTCTTATCATAAAACACGGCCTTTAACGCCCTAATCTTTATATAGAAGACAAAACTATATATTAGTTTTAATTTCATCTCATCAAGATGAAAGAGCTTAGAAATCAGCAGCAATTCTTTGCGCAATTTATTATAAGCCAGCAATAAATTCTGCCAAGGAACTCGTTTACTTGATAGAGATGTTCCGCAATTTAACCTATAATAGTAACCGGTATCAGCTATAATAACAACAGACTTTATAAACTTAACATATTCAAAATAAAAACAATGGTCTTCATGCAATTCCAACCTCTCATCAAAAAGCAAATTATTCTTCCTTATTATTTCTGCACTATACAACTTTCCCCAAGGTGTTCCATAATACAAAATAACATTCAAGATCTCATAATCAGAAACATCATCCAAAATGATTTCATCATTATTAAATCTTATAGGCCAATATGCAATCGCTCCATTATTATATCTGTAAGCTTGCTGAATATACAACGTTTCTAAATGCGGTTCCAATAAGAAATAGTTTTCAAGGAACATCTTATCTAACCAATCATCACAATCCACAAAGAGAAGCCATTTACCAGCGGACTCTCTTATTCCCAAATTTCGGGCAGAACTCACCCCGCCATTCTTTTTATGATAGGTTCGTATGCGTTTATCTTGTTTAGCATAAGTTTCACACAAATCTCCTGAACGGTCAGTACTCCCGTCATCAACTAAGAGTAATTCAAAGTCTTTAAATGTTTGTTTTAAAATACTTTCAACACAAATTGGCAAATATTGCTCGCTATTATATACAGGAACAATGATTGTTACCATTGGATTAAATTCCATAATTCAACAAATCTTTACTTTTGAGACAATCTGCTCAATATCATCTGTATCTTCTTCCATACTTATACATAAGAATGGAGCGAAAGCCAAAAATATGTCGGTAGAAACCTTTACCCATATTATCAGATTTAGCAGCAACATTGCTACAAACATATATCTGTAGATAGTAGAACGTTTCATGCAGACCATACACACATTAAACATGAAAGCCAAAAACGCCACCATCCCAATTATGCCAAAATAAAATAAAAAGCGAGAATAGCCTGCATCCGTTCCCATATAAAAGCCATAAAACAGATTGCCTATATAATAAGGATCCTCTGCCATTGCTCCCATATATCCATCCCCAACAATCCAAGTCCAAAGATTATCAGGAAAGATAAGCCCCTGCTTTAACATTTCATTAGACTGAACCTCCCAACGCCCTTTCTCCACTAGACTAAAGAAGCCCTCAAAGCCAAAACGGAAATAATTATTCCATTGACTATCAAAATTATATAAAAATACAGATACGACAACAGCAACTGCAATGGTTCCAAAAACCCAATAAGAAAGTCGGCGCTTATATTCTCCCGATATAATATTATTTTTTGTAAACAAAACAAACAGAATATACGCCAACGCCATTAGCATCCCTACTGAAGCCGTCCGCCCAATCATATTACCAATAATAGCTATAATACAGAAAGCAGACAATAAGAACACGACGTATAAAGTACTGTTCTTCCGTTTCATTACATTTGGCAACAAGAATGCAATCATAATAAGCAACACAGCAAAACGTCCACCGGCAACATCAAGAGCACAACCTATACCATATAGACGTCCTTCAAACTTTCCCATAAATCCGCGGCCAGCAAGAAAACTATCTACAAAACTTTTCAGCGGTGGAAATCTGTCCATTGACATTGCCAAAATACATTGCAATGCCCCTACAGCTATCATATAGAAACAGACAAGCTCTACATTAACTTTTCCATGGACAACCTTGATTAGATTTACAACAAAGTAAGCCGCTCCAACCCATACCCACATTGTCACGATATATGAAAGATACGCTCCATCATTGGTATCATTAAGAGTCATTGCCAACAGACTTGCAAGTGAGACTCCCACAGCATAAAGTGAAAGCATAAAAAAATCCTTACTAACATAGCCATGTCCATCTCGCCCTAATTTCACCAAGAGCACTACTAATCCTAAAGCCGCCATCATCATCTTAGTATTGACGGTAGGAAGGAATGTAAAATAAAATGGGAAGTAAAAGAAGCTTGTAGCTATCAAAACTATCGGAACAAGAAACGCTTTCATCAACTTTTATCTATAAATTAAGCCGTAGACGACCTTACATACAATCCAATTATGCAAACGCACCATAAGCCACCAATGCTTATATGCACACCATTGAACCAGTCGGCGCCTGTTTGATATATAATGATTCCGCATGATATAAATATTGGCCTCAGGATATGTCTCCACCCAAAGCTTATACATATACTTATCATTGCTCATTAGAAAAGGAAACTTAGCCTCTAACTTCATACAAGCGATTTCCAGATCTAAATCATTGCCAAAATGTTCCTGCAGAAACGTCTCTACTATGTGTATATTATGCTTCACTGAGTCCAAATGATGCAAGGAAAAATTCTGTGAGTAAGCCTCTGAATTCAACTTCACATAATGATAAAATGCCCTAGGAACATATACAACATTTGCCGCTACGGCAAACAGAAGTATCATTGTCATATCCTCGCCCATTGCATATCCTTCGGGAAAGCAAATATGATTATCTGTATAAAGTCCACGTCTAACTAATTTATTCCAGACATTGAATTTCATCACACCACCCAACATGGCTTTCAAGGCTTCCGTCGATGTTGTATAAGATGGCTGTTTCATATAGCGTTCAGTGTGCTCAAAAGATAAGAACCAGTCACACCAAACAATATCTGCTTTTTCTTTCTGCGCCGTATCGTAGAGAGTTTCCAACATATCCGAATCAACGAAGTCATCGCTGTCGCAATGAAAGATATACTCACCGGTTGCTAATGCCACCCCTGTGTTACGGGCAGCGGGCAACCCTTTGTTCTTCTCATGAGAAACAATCTTTATGCTGTCAACTCGATTAGGATATTTACGAATACATTTATTCAGCAACTCAATACTACGGTCTGGAGAAGCATCGTCAACAAAGATGAACTCTACATCCTTAAGAGTTTGAGACATCAATGAATCGACACATTTAGTGACAAACCTCTCAACCTTATATATTGGAACTATTACAGAAACCTTTACCACAATTCAGATTATTTAAAATGACACCGGAACATACATGGGGTCTTGCTCCCTTGCCTTACGTTTAGACGCAAGCATTTTCAAATAAATTCGACAGATAATCCGCATCAGCATACTATTGATGTTCTTGTGTCGCCTCCAATAATTAATATATTCAAATCCATGAAACGAACTGACATCTTTACTACCTATCAGGTTATATACATAAGGACTCCGTTCCTTCAGTAAACAATCAATGTCAGCAAGCATCTTCTTGGTGTCATGATTGTAATTAGCCAACGAGGAAACATACCCCTCCTTAATGAATGGTATAATCCTGGCATCAAGATACTTCTGTAAAGCCGTTCCATGTACATTATCATAGTGGCGCTGGTATTCGGCAGACATATCCAAAGCACATTTTAGAGTGTGAGTAACATTACGCATCTTAACTTCTGGATTCATCGTCTGTCCGGCCCTCCCAACAAGATATTTATATATAACCCCATCGAAATGCGCAACGGTTTTGACCGCTACCATAGGAATGAATATCCATTGCTGATCCGTATATGAAATACCTTCTGTCTGCCTATACCCCAGTTGCAACAGATTATCACGTTTATATGTGACAGCGTGCATCTGCATATTCACAAAAGAATGAGAACCACACACCTTGCACATATCGAATATAGTCCCAGCCCCAAGGCCGTATTTTATAACTTTCCCCACATTACGGTCAACGCCGACCACAGCAAAATCAGAAAGAACCAAATCGGCATCTGTAGTGCAAAGGAAATCTATAAAGTGCTCAAAATTTTCCGTATCAAAGCTGTCATCGGCATCGAGAATCTTTATATACTTGCCCTTGGCTTCGGTCAGTCCACGGTTGACGCACGATCCGTAGTTGCCGTTCTCCTTGTCAATTACTCGGAATATGCCTGGAGACTTCTGCTCATATTCATGGGCAATGGCTGAAGAGGAATCTGTACTTCCATCATTTATGACAAGCACTTCCAAAACATCACTACCACGGCCGACACACAGAGAGTCAAGACAATACCTCAAGTACCGCTCCATATTGTAGGTAGGTATGACAACCGTTAGAATCTTGTCCATATAATATTACCAACTTATTCTACAATAAAACCACCTTGACGTTTCAAGTCGTATCTTATAAGTAGCAACTCACGCACAGCCTCCGGCAGATATTCCTTTATCCGGCCGCGCCATGTGATTTTTGCCGGTACAGAACGATAAGGCGACTTACGCTGCGTCAACTCCGCCTCGTTGCGTTTTACATAAGTCATAGCATCCTGCACAGCATCATAATATCCTCGCATTTTGTCAGAGTTTGCGAAATTCTTACAACACACCTCGCCATAACGTTCAAGTATATGCCACTTGTCAAGTTGCTCACGCTGTGTGAAAAACGCGAAGTGTGCCACGATGGCATCTCCATTCCAAGCATTAGACATACCATGCTTCGTTGGATATATGCACGACATAAACTCTTCATCATCACCGGGCACCACGCCGTCGAATTTTCTCATCTCATCACCAAACCACAATATTGCGTTTATCGAGAAACGGGTCATGCCCATCTCTTTCTTCCCAATGTACAGCGTGTTCCACTTGCCTGTATTAAGATATCTTTCGATAAACCACTGGTGAAGTTCTTTTGCAAAATAACCACTTTTCCACAGAACCGGGTGTGAAGATGAAGCTTGGTAATATTTGTCAAGCCGTATCTTATTCTCAACCTGCAGCAAATAAGTTGACAGCGAATTATTTATCACCAATGGCGACACTACGAAATACTGTGGATTGTCAACCCTGAAACTTACCATCTTCTCTATCAAGCCTGGCTCCATCCAAATAATATCATCGTCAAGTTTGAAATAGATTGTTTCCGGTTCTACGCAACTCTTGTAAAAAGCATTAATACTCGCATTGCCATTAACAACCCCGTCAGGCTGCCAAATGAGGTTGATTACTGAATATTTTTCTGCCATTTGCTTGAAAAATTCAATATCAGCCATATTATGCGTATTTACCCATATATCATACCTGTCAACAATGTCGCACGATACAATATACGGTATGAGATATTGCATATACCGGCGGCGGCCAGCCGCAGTATTCACGACAATTTTATAATTTCTATACATTGTTATAGTCTATTTCGTCTATATAATCAAAATACTATAATATGGAAAATCATATGCTACACATTATGGCGACCCGAATAATACAGAGCAAGCTAAGGAACACTATAAATGTTGTACATTCCGCCAATTTAATATACATGCAAATGCTGTGTACATCATCACCCCAATCTATATAATAAGTTGAGAATCCTTACATAATCTCAAATTGTACAAACTATCAAGATAGTATAGTACAATTAAAATACACCCAAAGCGTATAATAGTACATACACTATAGGGTGATTTTAAATTCTTATTATTTCCGCAAAATATCTACAAACACCCATAAATTACAATTTTCTAAAATTCCTTACGAGATAGAAGTACAAAAACAACAATGAAGAAGATTTGTAAAAATGAAGGATCACCCATTTATCAACAGTTGTCTTCATCGATGTTGCCCGAAAATACTTAATAAAAAAGCACCAATCTTCATCACTAATCATACTAAGTTGCTTTTTTGAAGAAACGAGAGTTATCGCTTTATGTAACATGTAAGTCGGGCCTAAGTCTACAACATTGACATTATATTTAGTACAAAACTCTAATGCAACATTTTTAATAATGCAAAAAGTGTTATATTCTGATACAAAACCATTCTCAGAATGACATAACGAGCCATTCCTATCTATATAGAAATAGTTCGAAACAGAAGAACAGCACACATTCTGATTTATCACATTCAAATAACTGAACAAGAAAATCCAATCTTCACAAAATCTAATATCACATATAAACCTGATTGCGTTTTCTTTAATTATGTTCGTTCTAAATAATTTGCTATGACACTGACCTCTATCTGCAAAATATTGTTCCTTTAACATCTTTCCAAAATCAGTTTTGCCATAGACTATTTTTCCTTGAGGCAATAGATAATCATATAGAGTATCACCATTATTTTTTATATGTCTTGAATAGTGAACAACAAGATCAACTTCAGGTTGAGCACAGGCATATAAATCGGAAAGATAAGAAGAAGTCACATAATCATCAGAATCAACAAATGTAATCCATTTTCCTGTTGCCTCATCCAATCCTTTGTTACGGGCTTTCGATACACCTTCATTCTGTTTATGAAACACTTTGATTCTATGATCTTCCTTTTTATATTCGTCACAAACATCACCGCTACCGTCAGTGCTTCCGTCATCAATAAGCAACAGCTCAAAATCCACATAAGTCTGATCTAACAAACTGTCTATACAACGAGGAAGCAACGATTTTACATTGTAAACTGGAACAATCACAGAAATACACGGTTTTACCATTTTCTGTTTAATGAAAAGTTTTAATATTGCTCTATGATAACAGGAACAAATGCTTATTTATCTTATTGGCACCTATTTTATGAATAAAAGCAAATAAAGTCATCTGGAATAAAGAATGTGCTTTTTTATCCATTTTTTCATAAACAGCTTCATAAGACATGGCCGGGAATTTTTCAATCGGCACAAAGCACTCAGGATGTTCATCCTTCATTGTTTTTACTTTGCTCCAGCAATACTTTCGATTAGCATGTAAATGAAACCATACAGGAATTGTAAACATAATCTTATATGGATTATGAAACTGTTCTGTTACAGAATATGTCAGTTTATCTGAAAAACGTTTGGTCCAATAAGTTTCTTTTGTTATTTTAAAAATTACAGTGTCTCCTTCACCATTATACGGAGGATGAATATTAATGCCATCAAAAGGCACATACCATTTGTTATCTTTAAAAACATTTAATCCGGATAATGCAATACATGCTTTCCCTTGCTGTAATCTCCACTTTGAATACTTATGATAATAAGTAAACAAGAGTTTTACTAACCAATCCGGAAGCATCCATAGACAAGGTTGTCCTTTCATAACAGATATCCGCCTGTAAGCTGTAAAATACATCATAAAGAACCACCCTAATATAAAACTAAACTGCCACTTTATACAAATCGCCTTACTGCACACGTCTCTCCATTTCTTCAATTCATCTGTAAAATAAATTTGGTCTGCATCTATTTTGGTAAGGTACTTATATCGAGCCTTGGAAAGACCAAAATTGCACAAATTGCAATATAAACGAGGAGAATCGTCTGATAATGTTTTTGCATATTCGAATTCGTCTTTTTTCAAATCAAAGGATAACACTTTTTTGTTATATTCGAATACTCTTAACTTTGTTGGGTATTGTTTTTTCTTTCGCTCTAAAATTTCCAAAGTATTGTCTGTACAGTCATAACATACTACTATCAGTTCGTCAAGGGCATTGATGCAAGAATCAATACAAGGTTCAATGAGCTGTGCTTCATTTCTTGTTCGCATCAGACCAGACAAACCATTTTTTAATGGCCTAGAATTTTTTTGTTTTGATCCACACATAAAAAACGGAAGTAATGTCTAAGTAAACTTATAAGCATTAATATATAATAACATAAAACAGCATTATGAATATAGTAAACAACTCTTTCTCTAACAGAAAAAGAATATTTATATTTCCCTTTAAATAAATTCTGAATCCACGGTCTATTATATGAAAATCTTATTTTTTGAGTTATTAACTTTTCTAACAAATGAAGTTGAAATTTATACCATGATTCTTCATATTGATTTTTATTTTCCCCTAACATTTCCTCTATTGCTATTCGATATCTTTCTTCGTATTCTAGAGAAGTTTTATTAATATGCATTACCGAAGTTGGGTTATCACAATAATCATATATGGAAATAGATAAACAAGCAACATTTCTTACTAATAAAGCAATCTTGATATTTGACCACCAATCTTCACCAATATTAATATTTCGATTCAAATCGAATACTCCTGTATTTTGAAATATATTTTTTCTATAAAGTTTTCCCCAAAGAGCAACAGGCATTTTACCACATAACAGTTTGTTAACATAGTCTTTACCAGCAATAACACCTTCAAATTTTACATCACTAATTACAATATCTATTTCATCTTTCATATTATGAATTAAAAGTTCAAATGCTGTATAAGAAATTTTATCATCAGAATCAACGAAACAGATATAATTTCCGTTAGAATATTTAACGCCTAATTTTCTAGCAGCTGTAACACCTCTATTTTCTTGATGAAAAACCTTGATCCTTTCATCTTGTATAGCATATTTATCACAAATGTTTCCTGATCCATCTGTACTTCCATCATCCACAAGCAATAATTCAAAATCTGTAAAAGTTTGAGACAATATACTTTGAATGCATTCATCAAGATATTTTTCTGTATTATATACAGGAACTATCACAGATATTATCGGTCGTTTCATTTTAAATCCAATTGCTATTTTATTACTGAACTTTTTTAAGAAAAGACAAGGAAATCTGACGATACTTATCTAAAATTAATTTTGTCTTATTCCACTCTATTTTCTGTAATTGTTGAACGTCAGATGCTATGCTATAATCAAAATCCAACATGGACAATAATGATTTTAAACGTGCAATTCCCCTTTCTTCGTTACCTATAACTACAAATGGCTTATTAAAAATAATAGAAAACACACATCCATGAAATGAATCAGTCACAACGAATGATGCGTCTCTAAATCCGGCAATCCATTCTTTTATCGGCTGTTGTATTCTCTTTTCAAAATGTAGCGACAAACAATCTACATTAGGATTATTAAATTGATAAAGTTTCAAGCCTCGCTCTTTTGCTATCCTATTTGCTAAGTCCATTTTGAAAGAGGTTACATCCAAAAAATAAGTAAATAACCCTTCATTTTTTTTCAATTTCGATTGGTCAATAAGCTTCAAATAATCTTCCTTTGACAGTAACAAAGTGGGATCCAACACCTGCACAGCCTCAACTTCTAAATATTTTCTACACAAATCTACAGCCGAACTTTCTCTAACAGATACTGCATCAAACAACTTAACAAGTGACGCACATTCTTGAGTTTCTTCCTGCGTATATTCCCATTGATCTGTACCAAAAGAAGTAGCATAAGCAATGCGTTTTATGGAAGTCCAATCTTTAGCAAACTTCAAATATGCATTAGCTATTGGCTGATAATACATGGGACGCCAAATCTGATCGCTACCAACCACAATTGCATCAAAATCATCTTCTTTCAATAATGATAAATCCTGAACATTTAATAGATGAATATGCTTACGAATAAATGCTTGGGTATATTTTTGTGTAATCTCCCGTTCTGTCTTCCAACCATAAAATTTCGATTCTTTTCCGATACAAGTCTTAACCAATCTTTTGATAAAAAGCCCGATGCGTGTCTTATAGTCCACATTTACGAAGTCGGTATTCAGAACAGACACCTCATGCCCCATACGTTCTAAAACAGTCTGCAGGGCATAACATTGCAAGATTCCTCCAAAATTAACATGCAAAGGTAATGTTAATATAGCGATTCTCATATTCCCAACTTTCTATATACAAAACGATGAATACGTTTATTCAAAGCATTGCTGGAACAATTTTCCCAAATAGATTGAATACAGTTTTTGTATTTCAATTGATGAAAAAAGAATTTTCGATTAAGCGGTTTCGCAACAGATGTTGATATGGATGGATTGTTCTTTTGAGCTGTCTGATAATCAACCTTTGTATATTCACAATTCAAACCTTTCAACCAATATATTCCCTTTTCAGTATAGGATAAGATCAAGCTAATACCTTTATCATCATCAAATTCGGGCAAGACTTCTTCTATTCCCCAAAAGTCGGCTATTGTAATGTCACTTCCAGATTTTCCTGATTTAGCAGGACAATCATAACAAGAAGGCCGTAAGCTCAAATTTGAAAGAAAAGCATTCATATAAGGATTTTCTGTGAATATAGATGAGAGCAAAACTGTATTTTTCTCTCCGTCGGCTGTCGCCTCGGAGAGGGTGAGAGCAAAACTGTATTTTTTCCACCCTGTTGATTTTGAGCGGAAATCAATATGATTGATTTCTGCTTCTTCAGCTATATGGTGAAACAAAACTGAATTTTTTCCGCCCTTACGGGCGATTTCATCCAAATACATTTGCCATACTTTCGGACTGGGTACACCATGGCAAACTACGTCTACTGTCAACAGGTTATCATAATCTTTTTTTAAGTAACTCTTTAATCCTGCAATTTGACAAGGAGTGCCTGTAAACATCACTTTGCGATCTTGATCTAAAAAGGACTTGGTTTTGAGATAACAATTTCCCATATAACTTTGCACATACTTGGATCCACGAAATGCCGCAAGTCCTTCTTTTGTTTCAGTATAGTCATGAATAACATTCCAACTGTTATTAAAGCGTGCTCCAAATACAACACCGCCTTCATCTATTATTTTTTCAGCAAGCAGCGTGAAGATACCGCCTGAAGAACTAGCCAAACGAACTTGTTCATTCTTATGTTTAGCGGCATAAACATTTAAAGGTTCTCGCCTTTCTTTGGAATGCAACTCCGGGCATATCTTTTTACATAAGTTGCAATCAATGCAAAGTGAAGAATCCACCATCGGGTAAAGAAAGCCTTCTTCATCTTCCCGCATCGTAATACATTGTTTGGGGCAAATTGATACACAAGCCGTGCAACCGCAACATTTTGATTTATTTGAAATTTGAATCATTTTATCATCAATTTATTACGTAATATGCAAGCTCGTTGTATAATAAATGCTCTTTCATTCTTCGAGCAACCTACCACATAGACAGACAAGACTGTGCACAAAACACTTATTGAGATCATTAACAGGAAATGTTCCCAACCTTCACACGTGATTACCGATGTTAAGAAAGCAGGTATAATCACAGCTACAGCAGCGACACTTATCACATTTAAACAGACTTTTTTCAGAAAACCAAACATGGACAAGCCTACCATTTTGCGTAAGAATACCAAACGAAGCAACAAGCAACATACAGATACCACAATGCCAACTATCAATGTTGACTCCGGAACAAATCCAATTTTCAAGCAAAGATAAGACAAAGGAAAATTCATCATCAGCATTCCCCCAACAGCTAATTGATAATTGCGTATTTTGCCAGTTGCATTCTGTAATACAATTAAAGTATTTGACAATATATCGCACAACGACAATATTAAAACCAACCGGACAAAATTAACAGTATGCTCGGGATATTGCTTCAGCCACAAAGTCAAAATGAATTCTGTTTCAAACAGAATGGGCAAAGCCAGAATCAACATAATGTAAAAGGAAAAACGCGAACCTCTTTCTACTAAAGAAAACATATATTCTCGGTCCTCTGCCGCATATGACTTGGTTATTTGCGGATTGACAGCTGCCATAAAATTACCGGCAAATCCAGTTACTGCAGTATTGACGGAAACAGCTATTCCACGTGCTGCATTGACAACTGGTCCCATAAAAAGATTCAATAGAATATTTACACCTTGATCTTTCAATAACCCTGCCGTGCAGCCTATAAAATTCCACCCGGCAAAAGCACTCATTTCTTTCCAGCGTTCTTTATGGAAATGCAGTCTGAACCGACATTCTTCAAAGTTCTTACGGCAATACCACAAATAAATACATTGAAGCAATATCCCCACAAGAACTAATAGCAGGGAGTACATAATCAATTTATCAAATTGAAAGGGTACATACGCAATGAACAGTACTATCAATAGCCGTAACACCACATCCAATATACCAATATAAGCAAAAGTGCTAAGCCGTTCATGTGAAGTAATGGAAGCATTGAATGGTACGCTGGACAGACCGAACATAAATGACAGGATGGATGCCTGAAACACCCAATTGGCGGCATAGAGCCGTTCTGTAGGAATGGTCATCTTCGTATTCAAAAACCATACACCAACGCTTTCTGCCAAAATAAATATAATACCCGCCAAGGCCAGATGAATCATTAAAGATGTGGAAAAGATTTCTTTCAAACGTTCCATATCGCCTCGTCCCAACTCGAAGGTAAGAAATCGACTTACGGATGCTGATAACGAATTAGAGACCAATGAAAACATAGCGACCAATCCGCCTACCACATTATATATACCGTAATCCTCTACGCCTAACGTGCTCAAAACAACTCTGGAAGTATATAGAGAAACCAGCATACTGAACAGCATCCTGACATACAGCATCAACGTGTTCTTCGCTATTCGCTTTGTGTTTTCTGAATGGTTATCCATCTTAATTTTTCCGAAGATTAAGTGCCAAACAGATGGCTATTTATCCACAACGGCCCCACCACTATCGTTCAGATATTGCTCATGCCTCCCCCCATTGTACCCCATTTCATAAATCGCCTCAAATCAGTCTATTTCCCTACTTACCGGTCGTCAATGAATAAATCGGCTATAACTTACGTCAAGGGGAATATATTCTCATCGACATGTTCAGCCACTTGATTGGCATTCACAGAATAGAACTTCATTCCTCGCTTACGGTAGAACTCTACAGATTCTTCCAGCTGTTCTCCTTCCCGAACCGTACTAAATATCAGCAAATCCGCTCAACCTGCAAATTCTTCTGTATGGCAATGGGAAAAGGTATCTCTTTCGATATCAGGAATAGAGTTGCCCTAAAGATATTATATCAAAATCTACAGTATCTGAATAAACTCAGGCTGCACTTCCACGGCGGCCGTGATAAGTCCTGGCAATTCTACCAGGAGGCGCTTTGTGCGTGAGCCTTGCAGTTTCTGCAGCCGGCCCTCGTATCCGTCGAGTGGTCCGCCGATGATGCGGACGCTACGGCCAACCATTGCCGGCGTTATTTCGTTGGGCGAATAATATTTTGGGTCGTCTGACATTTCCACGGCTTGCATGAACCTGTTCATGTCTGCCTCACGCACTGTCATTGGCACCCGGTATGTTCCCCTCAAATATCTATATTGGAGAGTGCCGATGCGTTCTACTATTGGGTCGATGTTTTTCCTTCGGTCGTAGACAAAAAGCAGGTCGTGCATAAAAGGCACCTGCACACGCTCACCTTTGCCCTTAACCTTAACCACTTTCCACGTCATAGGCGTAAACACCTTCGACACCATGCCCTCCAGCATTTTATAGGCAGGCATCTTTGCGTTGGTTCGTGTAAGGTCGCGCATCACATACCACCTCGGCCCATCATTATAT
>OGEP01002045.1_pt1 | contig 19280 bp, 16 predicted proteins | sample 1570721 | NCBI WGS metagenome assembly OGEP01 (sample SAMEA2582131, study PRJEB24529) | metagenome | biome: Human gut stool | place: China | collected 2011 | reverse complement strand
GGCGATTTCTCATCTGCAATCAGGGAGATTTGTTTTCGCTCAGAAACAAATCTCCGTGTGAACAAGCTTAGACTTATGGCTTGTTCACACTTCTCCATTTCTACAGACACTTATTGACGTCTTTTATTATTTGGCAGGCATTTTGAACGAACTCTTTAAAGATACAATCCGGTTAAATACCGGTTTCCCGGCTTCTGAATCTTTAGAATCCGCTGTAAAATATCCGTTACGTACAAACTGGAATTTATCTTCCGGCTGTGCCTTTAAAAGTTCCGGTTCTACATAGCAGTTCTTTAAAACGGTAAGTGAATGTGGGTTTACATTGATAGAACCGTCTTCTTCATTGTATACGCCCTTTTCTTCATCTACGATATTCTCATAGAGTCTGACCTCTACCGGACTGCCTTCTGTTGCAGATACCCAGTGAATTGTTCCTTTCACTTTTCTTCCAGTGAAGTTACCGCCGCGTGTTTCCTCATCATAGGTTGCATGAATCACGGTAACGTTACCGTTCTCATCCTTTTCACAGCCTGTACAGGTTACAAAATATGCGTTCATCAGGCGCACTTCGTTACCCGGAAACATTCTGAAATACTTCTTTGGCGGTTCTTCCATAAAATCTTCTCTTTCGATATATAATTCTTTTGTAAACGGTACTTTTCTTGTTCCAAGTTCAGGATTTTCCTGATTGTTTGAAACTTCCATGTACTCAACCTGTCCTTCCGGATAGTTATCAATCACCAGTTTTACAGGATTTAAGACTGCCATCATTCTCTTTGCTTTCAGCTTTAAATCCTCACGGATACAATACTCTAACATCGGATATTCAACCGCACCCTGACTCTTTGTAACACCCACAAGGTCTACAAACATCTTTATGGCTTCCGGTGTAAATCCACGTCTGCGCAGTGCCGCAATAGACACCAGACGCGGGTCATCCCATCCGTCTACAATCTTATCTTCTACAAGCTTTTTAATATAACGCTTTCCTGTTACTACGTTATTTAAATAAAGCTTTGCAAATTCAATCTGTCTTGGCGGATTCTCGTATTCAAGTTCCCTTACAACCCAGTCATACAGCGGTCTGTGATCCTCAAATTCCAGTGTACAGATAGAGTGGGATACGCCCTCAATCGCATCTTCAATCGGATGTGCAAAATCATACATCGGATAAATGCACCACTTATCTCCGGTTCTATGGTGTGAGATATGTGCTACTCTGTAAATAATCGGGTCACGCATGTTGATATTCGGTGATGCCATATCAATCTTTGCACGCAGTACCTTTTCTCCATCCTTGTACACACCGTTTTTCATGTTCTCAAATAATTCGAGATTTTCTTCTACGGAACGGTTACGGTACGGACTTTCCTTACCCGGTTCCGTAAGCGTCCCTCTGTATTCACGAATCTGTTCCGGTGTCAGATCACACACATAAGCCTTTCCTTTTTTAATCAGCCTGACTGCCGCTTCGTACATCTGATCAAAATAGCCTGATGCAAATAACACATCTCCGTGCCACTTTGCACCGAGCCATTCAACATCACGCTTAATAGAATCCACAAATTCTTCCTTTTCCTTTGTCGGATTCGTATCATCAAAACGCATATTAAACTGTCCGTTATATTCTTTGGCAAGTCCGTAATTTAGTAAAATGGATTTTGCATGTCCAATGTGGAGATATCCATTCGGTTCCGGCGGAAATCGTGTAACTACCTTCTTACAATGTCCTTCCTTAATATCCTGATCTATGATCTGTTCAATAAAATTCTTTGAAACAGCTTCGTTTTCCATTCCTCTTATCCTCCTGATTACTGCCGCATTGCAGCACCTTTTCGTTTCATTATAACGTACTTTTTAAAATGTTTCAATGGCTTTTATCGTTATCTGTGTGTGTCATACAGCCGCTCATACAGCCTGCACAGTTTCCGTCACAGCCTGTATGATTTTCCTTTTTATCTTTATTGACCATTCTGGTACTGACAACATACAGCCACACTGCAATCACCAGTATAATGGCTCCGCCTATAATTCTCATCCTAATCTCCATTTCTGTTTTCTGTTAAAATCCTATAAGCATCCCTATCATTCTGACCGCAAATGCTACAATCCATGCAATCACACACTGCATGATTACGACTAAAAATGCTGAACGCGCTGTTCCCATTTCTCTTTTTACGGATGCAATCGCCGCAACACACGGTGTATATAACAGAGTAAATACTAAAAATACCAGTGCTGAAAATGGTGTAAATAAGGTATTTAATGCACTCATATCTCCACCGAATAAAACTGTAAGCGTACTGACCACACTCTCCTTTGCGGTAAATCCCGTAATCAGTGCGGTAGAAATTCTCCAATCGCCAAATCCCAGCGGCGCAAAAACCGGTGCCGCAAATCCACCGATTAATGCCAGCAGACTGTCTTTGGAATCCACGACAACATTCAGCCGTACATCAAACGTCTGTAAAAACCAGATGACAATTGATGCCATGAAAATAATCGTAAATGCCTTTGTAATAAAGTCCTTTGCTTTATCCCAGATTAACATTCCCACACTTTTTAAACTCGGCAGACGGTAGTTTGGCAGTTCCATAACAAACGGAACCGGTTCCCCCTGAAATGCCGTATTCTTTAGCAGCAATGAAAATAAAACACCCACGATAATCCCCGTGAAATACAATCCCACCATCACTAATGCACGGTATTTAGGAAAAAACGCATATGTAAACAGTGCATAAATCGGCAGTTTTGCCGAACAGCTCATAAACGGTGTTAAAAGAATCGTCATTTTTCTGTCGCGCTCCGAAGAAAGTGTTCTGGTTGCCATAATCGCCGGTACAGAACAGCCAAAGCCGATAATCATCGGTACAAAGCTTCTGCCGGACAATCCGATTTTACGCAGCAGTTTATCCATTACAAATGCAATTCGTGCCATGTATCCGCTGTCCTCCAAAATTGATAAAAAGAAGAACAACACTACAATAATCGGCAAAAACGACAAAACGCTGCCGACACCGGCAAAAATACCGTCAATAATCAGGGAATGGACAACCGGATTTAACCCATACGCCGTTAATGCACGGTCAGCAAAATCCGTTACAATATCAATTCCAGCACTCAGCCAGTCCGAAAGACCTGCACCGATAACTCCGAAGGTCAGCCAGAATATCAGCCCCATAATTGCCGCAAAAGCCGGCAGTGCCGTATATTTTCCGGTCAGTATCTTATCCGCCTTTACACTTCTTGCGTGTGCCTTGCTTTCTGTTGGCTTAACAACTGTCTGCGTACACACTTTTTCGATAAATTTAAAACGCATATCGGCAAGGGCTGCTTCCCGGTCTTTTGCACATTCTTCTTCCATTTCATGAATCATGTGTTCCAGTGTTTCTTCTTCATTCCGGTCCAGTCCAAGCTGCTGTAAAATCAGTTTATCCCCTTCTACCAGCTTTGTTGCCGCAAAACGCGCCGGAATCTCTGCTTTTTTTGCATGGTCTTCAATTAAATGTACTACCGCATGGATACAGCGGTGAATCGCTGCCTGTCCGTTTTCACCGTTGGCATCGCAAAAGTCAAGCCGTCCCGGACATTCATCATAACGCGCTACATGAATGGCATGTTCTATGAGTTCTCCAATTCCTTCATTTTTTGCCGCTGAAATCGGAATAACCGGTATTCCCAATGCTTCTTCCAGACGGTTGACCTGAATCGTACCGCCATTTTCACGCACTTCATCCATCATATTCAGCGCAAGCACCATCGGAATGTCCATCTCAATCAACTGCATCGTCAGATACAGATTCCTTTCAATATTGGTTGCATCGACAATGTTGATAATGCCGCGCGGTTTATTCTGAATCAGAAAATCCCTTGTCACAATTTCTTCATTAGTATACGGTGAAAGAGAGTAAATTCCCGGCAAATCCGTCACGGTTGCTTCCGGATGATTTTTGATTTGACCGTCTTTTCTGTCTACCGTAACTCCGGGAAAATTCCCAACATGCTGATTGGCGCCTGTCAGCTGGTTAAACAGCGTTGTCTTTCCACAGTTCTGATTGCCAATCAGTCCGAATGTCAGCGGTTCTCCTTCCCGCAGTTCATTTCCCTTTTTTCGCACATGATAAATTCCCATTTCACCAACCTGCGGATGTGGAATGTCTTTTAAATGTGCCTGACGGCTCCGCACCGTATCGGTATCATGGATTCCGCTGATTTCTATTTGTGCCGCATCTGCAAGACGCAGTGTCAGTTCATAGCTTCTGAGTCTTAACTCTATTGGATCACCCATCGGTGCTTTTTTCATCATTGTCACTTCCGTACCCGGTGTCAGCCCCATGTCCAGAAAGTGCCTGCGCAGTGCGCCTTTTCCGCCTACGCTTTCAATGACCGCGTCTTTTCCAACCTCTAATTTATCCAGTGTCATACTATCCTCTATTCCGCAGGCATTCTAATTCCGGAGGAACCGCGGACTGAACCTATTCAGTTCTGCGATAAAAGCAGCTTCGTGACGCCTGCTGCACAAAGCGCTGTATGAACAGGCTTTCGTTTATGGCTTGTTCATACTATCCTCTATTCCTCTTTTTGTCTATCATTTTCACAAATCTTTAATTGAAAATATTTCTCATTAAGTATATTATTGTACTTTTTTCCTGTCAACGAAAAGAATGGAAAAAATAATGTGTTGACACCTCTCTTTTCTTCTTATACTATAAGTACGTTGCTCATCAAATAACAAATTGATGCATAATTTTAAAATTTCTGTCCCACAGGGGGATTGCAAATATTAGCAGCAGATATCAAAACTATTAAAATAATATTAAAAGAAGTGAGGATTCGCATGAACAATACAACTGCAAATATGCCCTTAAAGGATTCCCTTAAACCTTCACCGCTGGCACTTCTGCCAATTGGTGTTTTTTTAGTGATTTATGCCGGTTCCGGTATTATATTTCACGACTTTTACAATATGCCTGCAATTATTGCTTTTTTAGCTGCTCTGCTGACGGCATTTTTACAGACACGCACACTTTCATTTTCTGAAAAAATCACGGTCATTGCCAAAGGGCTTGCCGATGAAAATATTATTACCATGTGTCTGATTTTCCTGACGGCAGGCGCATTTTCCGGAGCCGTATCCGCCGCGGGCGGCGTTGAACACACGGTAAATTTAGGATTAAAACTGCTTCCTGCCAGCTGGTCTGCCGCCGGATTGTTTATTATCGGCTGTTTTCTGTCCATATCCATGGGAACAAGTGTCGGAACGATTTCCGCACTGGCACCGATTGCGGTCGGTATCAGTGAAAAGACTTCGATTTCCCTTGCCATGTGCATCGGAGCGGTCATCAGCGGTGCGATGTTCGGGGATAATCTTTCGATGATTTCCGACACCACAATTGCCGCAACCCGCACGCAGGACTGTTCCATGAAAGATAAATTCCGCACAAACTTTTTTATTGTACTGCCTGCCGCTATCCTGACTTTTGTATTACTGCTGATTCTGCCTTCCCATTCGGAGGTCGTTTCCGTTTACGCAAAGGATGCCAATCTGCTTTTGATTGCACCATATCTTTTTGTACTGGTAAGCGCCTTGTGCGGCATGAATGTATTCGCCGTACTGATTTTAGGCACGGTCTTTTCTCTTGCTGCCGGAATTTTCACCGGAAATCTTTCCGGCATGGAGATTTTTACATGTATGGGCGATGGCATTAACGCCATGTATGATATTACAGTAATTTCAATTATTGTCAGCTGTATCGGTTCACTGATTAAATATAACGGCGGTATTGACTGGCTTTTAACTGCCATCCGTCAGAGAATCCGCTCACCAAAGGGTGCACGTTTGGGTATCAGCGTTTTAACTGCCGGTATTGATACGGCGACTGCCAACAATACGATTTCGATTATTCTTGCCGGTCCGATTGCAAAGGAAATCAGTACCGAATATGATATTTCGCCGCGTGAAACAGCTTCTTTATTAGATATCAGCGCTTCCGTAACACAAGGGCTTTTACCTTACGGCGCACAGGTGCTTTATGCTTCCGCAGCCACAGCTTCTGCTGTTATGCCGCTGAGCGGTGTGGATATTATCGCGTATAACTACTATCCGATGTTTATGGCGTTCTGCCTTTTAGGGTGGATTTTTCTGCGGCGTACGAGAAAGGGGTAGAGGCAGGAAAAAGGAACGCCTCACCGTGTTACTTGACTTCGGCTTATCCTTTTTCCTGCCTCTACCTCCACATTTCGCCGCCGTAGGGCAACTCTGGAGTGGATTTTGTCGAAACACTTCACCGTGGTGTTACCTGACTTCGGCTGTTCCTTTTTTCTTCCTCTATATTCACAGTATGTGTGGTGGTACGCCCATGAGGCATTAAAATAGAATTTTCAAGTTAATTTGTAATTAAAACTATGACTTCATACATATCAAAATAATATTAAAAATTTATGGAACAACTAATAAAAATTCAACAAACTCATGGAAATATTATAATATTACAAATGATGCCTCATTAGTATTCAACTTTCCCTATCATTTACTATATCATATAGTAGAAAAAAAATATCTTCCAATCTCATCTCCTCAAATTCAGCATACTCACCTAATGGTGCCACTTCCGAAGAAAAACTTGTAAACAATGCATTTAATAGCTTCTTTTTCAATTTATCATAACCTATTTTATACGACTTTTGAAATATTTTTTCTTCTAAATAAAATCTTTGATATAAAGCAAATGCACTTATAAAAATATCTCTCAGCTTAATCTTTGTAAGCTTATCATCAATATTTTCAATCTCAGTATAAAAATATGATGTTTCATATATTTGTGTATGTATTAATGCCTTTCCAAATTCAGCTATAAAATCCACCATATTATCCTTTGTAATATTATCATCAAATAAACGATAATGACTTTGCTGAAAAAATATTGTCTTTATATCGGCTATAAAACTACTATTATTATTTTCGCAACCTTCAATTAAACTGAATTCATTTAGCTTTGCAATAAAATCATATCTAAACCAATACATATTGCCAAAGTTGAAAAATAAATTTGATAAATCACCGTATTGTTTTTTTAACAAACTATATTGTTTATAATTAAGCGGAATAGCTGTCTGCCTATGAGGCTCATGAAGATTTAAATGTAAATATTCAGCCCCTTCATGTGGAAAATCAATTCTCAAACAATAACGGTCACTATTTTCTAATGCAAAAAATATTTTTATTCCTGTTGTTTTTCTAATTCCCTGTCTTATGACCCCAGCAGATATTGCAGAATCTATTTCAATTTTTTCAATCCTCGAATTAGCTAACATTTCCTTAAAAATAAGCAATATGCTTTTGGCAATCTTCCTTACATAAACTGGATATAACTTGGAGCTTTCTATAAGTATTAATATAGCTTGAATTTGCATGAATGAAATTCCTGTCACTAGTATTTCTCTATCTATTTTTCTATTTAACTCCATTAGTTCAGATTCTAATGGTGTCTTTTGCCCTAGTATTTCCATATATTGTTGCTGAAGTAATTCTGTCTTGTGCATTCCACCTAAATATTCTGTAAGCATTGGACTAGGCATATAATTAGCATTAAAATCTATCGTATCATAATTTTCAAAATCATAGTCCATTATTAACGAAGACATAAATGTATTTATCATACTTGCAGTTAAACTCATATTTTGTAACTTTTCAGTTGCATATAAATTTCCTTCCTGCAAATCTGTTTTTACAACAAATAAAAGCATATAAATTGTACATAGATATGATGCTTTTCTAGAAGTAAAGACTTTTTCATCTGGCAAACAGCCATCCATAAAGTTTTTTCTCCAAATTGTCAAATCTGACATATTATCATATTGTCCCTCAAAAATCTCATCAATGTATGAACCATTTTCTATAAAATCTCTCAGATACTTTTTCATATCTTCATCTTTCAATCTAGCTGGTGCAATATCATATTTATATAAAAGAGCCATCAATGATTCTGTAAATCTATCTGAAAAAAATATTTTATACATACACCCCATAGCCTCCTTTTAATATCATGAATAATTTAGCATTTATGTTATTTTATCATAAAAACAGGTATCACAACTTATTTTTTCTTATAAGTTCAAGTAAGCGTTACCCAATAGTTTGTTTATGATAGACTGTAAACATATGTTTGTTTTCAATAAAAGGCTCTTGTCTAGAAACAAACAATTATTAAAAAAGGCCGTTTTAAGAACCAAACATTCCTTAAAACGGTCTTTAAAAATTCAATTACCTTAAGTTATACGCTCTCACCCCCGTATAAAATCAAGTTTTCAATTACCTACTTTGGGGCAATAGCAGCCTGCCACGGAGCAAATCTAGTGGCGATTCTGTTGAAACGCTTCACTGGACAGATAAAAGGAAGTCGGCGAAGTTAAGTAGCACGTTGAGCGGACTTCCTTTTATCTGTCCTATTATCTGTTTTTACTCTTTCTTGCCCTCTTGATTTCGGTTGAGAGGGCTTTTAGTATTTTTAACAATAATCCTTTTGTTCCAGAATCCAGTGTACCAAACATTTTGATGGTGGCGTTGGCACTGCGAAGGATATCGGCGTTTATGTCTGAAAGAGTCTTTGCACCGCTTGCGGTAATAAGTTCAAAAAGTGTATCCACAAATTTTTCCCGTTCCTTTGCAGACAGACCCTCCAGCCATGATGTTATGGCTTCATGAAAATTCTTACTGTTCGCGCTGAGAGACGGACATGTCACAAAGCATTTGCCCTCTACCTGCCACGACATGGCATCATGCTGCATGATTCCTGTCTGACTGCTGCACACCACCAGATATTCTTCTTCCTGCCACAGTAACATACCGACAAGGGAATGCTGCGGTACAATCGTCTGAATCTGCGGCAGCATTTTCCGGTACGCTTCACTTTCAATCATCTCTTTTGTAAATCCCGGTCCATCATTGTTATAGACTTTCACCACCTTGCGCTGAATGGACGGCTTTGCAAAGACGGCGGCATAAATCGCAAGATTGCCGCCCTTTGAATGACCGCCAAGACGAAGCTTTCCGCGTTTCCAGCGCATAACGGTATTGACATACTCTACAGCTTCAAGCTGGGACGGCACCGGCATCATGACACCCATGTTAAAATCTTCTTTCCAGCCGATAATCGTATCATCTGTCCCGCGAAATGCAATGTAGTACGTATCATCGGGAAGTTCCGCACAGAATGCTGCAAACTGCTTCTCCTCATGGTCATCTGTCACATCTGCATAATCAGAAAGCACAATATCCCCGAAACGCCTGCTTTCCGCTGCAATCCGCATAAAAAACGGTGCTTCCCTGATAAACGATGTGACTTTTTGTAATTCTTCCTCATCATTTAAGTCAAAAAAATCATGTGCCGCCTGCCGCAGGGTAATTTTTTCTTTACTGCCTGCCGCCGGTATGATATTTTTAAAATCCACATAAGCAATCTGCGACAGCACCAGATTATCCACCTCATTAAATGCAGACTGCTCAAACGTCAAATCCCCGCGCCATTTGATATAGTCTTCAATGCCACCCATTTTTACCGACCTCCGTTCTGATAATAAAACACTGCCAGCTGGGTTCTGTCCCGCAAATTCAGCTTTTCCAGTACGGTACTGATATAATTACGGATTGTTCCCTCTGACAAAAAAGTCTTTTCTGCAATCTCCTTATTGCTGAGCCCCTGTGCAACGAGCTGTATCATTTCGTATTCTTTCTGTGTGATTCCCTGTGCCGCATAATCATAAGCGGCTGTTCCGCCAAGCAGTCCCGGCAGCTTATCGACAATTTTTCCGCCAAAGACAATCTGTCCGGACGCTGCTGCACGGATTGCCGGAACCAGTCCTTCGTAATCCTGTTTGAGCAGGTATCCCTTTACACCAATTTCGAGTGCTTCAATAATATATTCGTCATCTGAAAATGTCGTCAGGAAAAGAATTTTGGCATCCGGATATGCCGCAAGCACATTTCTTGCCGCTTCCAGTCCGGTCATATACTGCATACGGATATCCAGCAGTAAAATATCAGGACTGTATTTTTTATATAGTGACACAGCTTCCCGTCCGTCTTCTCCGACTGCCGCCACTTCAATATCCGTTCCGTTTTCCAGAATCATTTTCAAAGACATGCTTACCAGTTTATCATCGTCAATTATTACTACTTTCATACTTCTCCTTATTTTCCGGGTAATTTTGCCGCAAAACGGCAGTGAAAAAATCCCGGACAGTTTCTCATCTTCCGGCAGGAATATCTGCTTTTGGAATGTGGATAAAAATGCGGTATCCGTTTTCTGTGCGGATATCTATCGTTCCGCCAAACGTTTCCACCCGCTGGCGCATATTGGTAATCCCGATTCCCGTACCGTCCCCCGGATGCACACATTTACCGTTATCCTGAATTAAAATCTGATAAAAGGCGGGATGCTCCCGCAGTAAAAGCTTCACCCTGTCATCATCCTGTATGCGGATGAACTCCTTTTGCAGTTCTCTATCCTGCCATGTCATCTGCCGCAGATATACCGCCAGCATGTCAAAAACAATCCATAGTATCTGCCACTGTATCCTGTCTGTACCCGACAGGATATAGCGCGATGCCGCAACGCCAAAAAACACCCACAAAAAAACTGTAATGCCTGCTACTGCCGTCCTTTTTATCTCTTTTTTCTCCCATGCCTCCATCACCTGTTCCCAGACGGCATACAGTACAACCGGAAAGCCATATGATGTCTCTTTTATCACTAAAAACGATAACAGATAGACCGTCACCGCAAATGTCCTTCCCGCCATGCTTTGCAGATATATAACGGCACACACCTCAATAAATAACAACAGCAGACTCACCACTACATGATTGGTAATCCCGCAGGCTGATTCGAGTACGACACATAGCACGTACAGTACCAGCATATCTGTAATCTTTCTCACATTTTCCTCATTTCCATACGACAGTCCCGCTAAAATCTGCCGTCCTTCTGATTATTTATATTTTTATTGTACCGCAAGATATGACAAATGTCACTTCCGATTCTGATATTCTTCACTACCGCATTCTGCCCTCACGCGCTACAATGTTTATAACAGCTTACAATATGAACACCAACATTATCAGGAGGATTTTTTATGGCAGAAACCATTGTAAAAATTGAAAATCTGGTCAAACGTTATCATGAACTGGTTGCCGTGGACCATTTTAACTTAACCGTATCCAAAGGAGAAATTTTAGGGCTTTTAGGGCCGAACGGTTCCGGAAAGACAACGACCATGAACTGTCTGCTGTCCCTGCTGGCATACGATAAAGGTTCAATCGAGGTCTTTGGAAAACCTATGAAGCCCGACAGCTATGATTTAAAGCGCAATATCGGCGTTGTCTTTCAGAATGTCGCCGTTTTTGACACACTGACCGTACAGGAAAATATTGATTATTTCTGTGGTCTATACATTAAAGATAAGAAGCTTCGCCGCCAATATGTTGCAGAGGCGGTTGAATTTGCGGGACTTTCGGATTTTGTAAAATTTTATCCCAAAAAACTCTCCGGCGGACTGCTCCGCCGTTTAAACATCGCCTGCGGCATTGCGCACAAGCCGAAGCTGATTCTGCTGGACGAACCGACCGTTGCCGTAGACCCACAGAGCCGTAATAAAATTTTACAGGGCATTTTAAAATTAAACGAAGAAGGCGCAACCATTATTTACACATCCCATTATATGGAAGAAGTGGAACAAATCTGTTCGCGCATTGTGATTATGGATAAGGGACGCAACCTTGCAAACGGTACTGCCACCGAATTAAAACAGCTCATTAAAAAAAGCGAAACTTTAACCGTAGAAATTTTAGAGCTGACCGATACACAGCTTGAGGCTGTCCGCAGGCTTAACCATGTCTATGACGTTTCTTATGAAAATAACAGACTGACCGTACAGTGCAGTGGCGGCAGCCACAACCTGATTCATCTTCTGTCTTATTTACAGGAGGAAAACATTGCCTTTGGGCGCGTTTATTCGGAACTTCCGACTTTAAATGATGTTTTCCTTGAAATTACCGGAAGCGAATTAAGAGATTAACTTACATTGAGAGGAGGTTTATAATGTTTTTACGATTGTTTTTATACAGGCTGAAAAGTATATTTCTTCAAAAGGACCTGACCTTTTGGACATTGGCTTTTCCACTTATCTTAGGCACATTCTTTTACCTGGGCTTTGGCAGGCTTCTAAACGGCACGGAGCTGGAATTAAACACAATTCCTGCCGCTGTCGTGACGGTTCATGAAAATACTGCCTTTGAAACGGTCTTAAAAGAAGTTGAAAAATCAGACGGAAAAGCCTTATTTGATTTGACCTTTACCGATGAAGACACTGCCATCGCAATGTTAAAGGAAAATAAAGCCACCGGCATTTTTTATGTTGATGCCACACCGCACCTGACCGTTGCGGAAAACGGCATGGAACAGACCCTGATGCAGTCTTTTTTATCCCAATACTGCACCCAGAGCAGTGTATTTGAAAAAATTGCCGCAGAACACCCGGAAAAGCTGGCCGATTCCATTGATTTTTTATCCAAACGCCACTCCTACGGCAGTGAAATTTCTCTGGCAGATGCTTCCTACGACCCGTATATGCAGTATTTTTATGCTTTGATTGCGATGTGCTGTCTGATGAGTGTATCTTCCGGTGTAGAATGTATCGGCACTGCCCTTGCCAACTTATCGAGCCTTGGCATGCGCCGTGAATGTGCACCGACACGCAAGTCCGTCATGATTTTAAGTGACCTTGCTGCCGCTTTTGTGCTTCAGTCCGCCGGTGTTTTTTTACTGTTTTTCTATCTGACTGTGATTTTAAAGCTGGATTTCGGAAACCGCTTAGGACTTTCCTTTGCCACAGCACTTATGGGTACGCTTTTTTCCCTTGCCGCCGGTGTTTTTATCGGAATCGCCTTTAAATGCAGTATGCACATTAAAATGGGCATTGCCCTTGTATTTATGATGGTCAACTCATTTTTTGCCGGACTTATGGCGGCAACCATGAAAGATTGGATAGAACATATCTGCCCGCTGTTTAACCGCATAAATCCGGCGGCACTGATTTCGGACAGTCTGTACGCATTAAATATGTATCCTTCCCTGACCCGCTTTGCGCGCAATATGGGAATACTGGCTGTCATGACACTGGTGCTGTGCTTTATTTCCGGTCTGATATTAAGGAGGTCTGATTATGCAAGTCTTTAAAGCTTTTTATAAATCACTGCGCAGACAGATTACTTCGGTACTGCTGTATGTTATTGCTTTTGCCGCTATCAGTGTGATTATGGCAAATACCATGTCTGAAAATACCGACACTCTTTTTACCGCAAAAAGGCTGACGGTTGCCGTGTTCGACCATGACAATACAGATGAAAGCCGCGTGCTGTATAATTACCTTGACCGAACACAGGACCTCACTTCCATAAAAGACGACAACGAAGCGATTGCTGATGAATTATTTTTTAGAAATGTGGATTATGTGCTGATTATCCCTGACGGCTTTTCTGAAAATCCGGATTCACTTAAAAATGTGAAACAACAAAACAGCAGTTCTGCTTACTTTTTGGATAACAGCATTGACACTTTCTTAAATGTATTTTTTAATTTCAGAAATACCGGATATTCCTGCGATGAAGCCGCGCGGCTTACTTACGACTGTATCGGTTCTGTAGAGGAAGCAACACTGCTTTCCGATACCCGGCAGGACGATGTGCAGATTACCGTTCAAAATATTGAACGCTATTTTCACTATCTTCCGTACATTTTTATTGCTACTGTCATTACAAGCCTTGGCGGACTGCTGCTGATTTTCCGTGAAAAAAATGTCAACTACCGGATACGGTGCAGTGCCGTATCCGCCGTCCACTACAATACGGCGCTTGCCCTTGCCTGCCTGACATACAGCATTTTATTATGGCTTGTTTTTATGGTGCTGGCTTTGGCGGTCTGTGGAAAAGGGCTGCTGTCGGTACGGGGACTGATGCTGGTTATCAACAGTTTTGTATTCCTGCTGGTTTCTGTCGGCATTACCTACCTTATCAGCTTTTTGGCTTACAATCCGAACATTTTAAATATGTGGTCTAATGTTATCGGGCTGTGCATGTCATTTTTATGCGGTGTTTTTATTCCAATGGAATTCTTAGGAAAAAATGTCATAAAGGCGGCACACTTTCTTCCTGCCTACTGGTATATCCGCACCGATGAGCTTTGTACACAGTATACAGGAACTTCCGGTGAGTTAAAGACCTATGCCATGTATCTGGGAATCCAGCTTTTGTTTGCCTTTGCGGCATTTAGCGCAGCACTGGTCATTTCCCGTTATAAAAAAGATTCTGTATTATAAATCACAAAAAGGCAGATAAGAAACCACTTTTACGGATTTCTTATCTGCCTTTTTTATTTGCATTTTTTAATTTGCAAATTCCAGCCATACCGAGCCGTTATTGCTGACTGCATACAGGTTCGTATCTGCCTGTGTATTTTGTGCGGTATAAGGATTTAACACTTTATTGTCATTGACATAGACACTGCCGTTGTCGGTGTGTGCTTCCACGCGGTACGCACTTTCCGGCTTTGGCGCCGTTACCTGTATTTTACCGTTATTGGTTTTACAGGTCACCGTTCCCTCCCATGCTCCGGCAAGCTCTACATTGCCGTTATTGCTTGAAAAAAGGCTCTCGCCCTTAAATTCTGCATTTACCGTTATTTTACCGTTACTGCAATGCACCTGCGCATTTTTCTCGCAAATCATCTGCATCAGTTCAATTTTGCCATTGTCCGACTGTACATTAAGATTCTGTGTCGTAAACCAGGCATCGGCTGTCACTTTTCCGTTTGACGTATCAATTTTTACCGTATCAAGGGCTGCTTTTTCCGGCACATAGACCGTCACTACATTTTCCCGGTTTTCAAACAACGCGGCAAAACCGAAGTCTAAAATCCAAAATCCTCCGCTTGTTTTTTCCTCTATGCGGATTTTCCCATTGTCAACCGTAACCTGTGGTGTGCTGTGTGTATCCTCATAGGTCACGCTGTAACCGAAGGTATCATCCTGTGACGGCTTTATTTCAACTTTGGCATCATCCGCTTCAATCTCAATGTCTTTGATTTGTGAAATGCCATAGCGCTCATCAGAATAAGCACTGCCTTCCAGTTCAATACCGCGTCTTGAAATAAAAACACCGCTCTTTGCACCCGCAAAAACGCCCGATACAAAACAAATCAATCCCGCGCCGATACACACGGCGGCTGTTATTCCTGTAATCTTTATCCATTTTTTCATCTTCTTCTCCATTCCGCAGGCATTTTAATGCACAAGGAACCGCGAACTGAATTTATTCAGTTCTGCGATAAATTCAGAATCGTGACGCCTGCGGCACAATTCTGTTATGCGAAAATCTTTGGTTTATGGATTTTCGCATTTCTCCATTCTTTATTAGAAATCCACATCACAAACTTTTTAATTCCTATAACGCATCCATATGTCAGCAGCGCCGCAAGCAGTCCCAGTCCTACGCTCACCAGTCCCGCACCAATCAGCATAACCGCTGTCGGTATATGTAAAAACACAGTAACAAGTGCTGTTCCCACGGTAAATAATCCGGCAGCTACCATGACCGCCGCCGCAAATCCCAATGACAGCACCACTGCCGCAACGGTAATCACCACCGCAAACAGCACACAGACTGCCGCCAGTAAAAGACTTGCCCAGATTGGGGATGTAATCACCGCCAATGTAATGCCTGCCGCCGTATGCTTTTTCTTTGCGGCTGTCTGTCCGTTATCACTTCCAAAGCCCGGATTCTGTCCGGAACCTGCTGCGCCTGCAAATCCATTTTCCGCGGCAGCATCTGCCGCCGCCCTTTTTGCAAGCTGTTCGGGTACGCCCAGCTCCTGCATTACTTTTTCCGCATTTTCTACACCGGCATCATCAAAATATTCCCGGTAATATTCCATGATATTTTCTGCTTCCTGCGGCGGAATACCATGCAGGTTATTCTGTAAAATATCTAAATATTCTTCTCTCGTCATTGCTTTTCCTCTCCTGTCAATATTCTGTCAATATTGGATTTGTATGCAATCCACTCTTTCCTGTACATTGCAAGCTGCTCTCTGCCCTTGTCCGTAATCTGATAATACCGTCTGTTTCTTCCTGCAAACGGCTGGTCATAGGTGACAAGATATGCTTCCTTTTGCAGTCTGCGCAGTACCGGATATAACGTGGATTCTGAAATATCCACAACCTCCTTGACATTCTGCGTCAGGATGTATCCATACATATCTTCCCGCTCCAGAACAGACAGAACACAGGCATCCAGCAGTGCCGAACCAATCTGAAAAATCATTTCTGTCTCCGTTTCTTTTTATTATTTTGTTGCATGATATTATATGTCATATAATATCTTTTTATTTATATTATTACACTACACGTTATCTGTCAAGTCTTTTCCAGTAACCTCCTATTGCTCAAATGTTACAAAATTGTTACAATTCATTTGTAATCAGCTGATACAAATAAACGAAAAACAAGGAGGCAATAATTTTATGTGTTTTAACTTTAATAGCTGTTCCGAGTTATTTAGCGTAATTTGCAAGTTTTTTTACTTCGGTTGCTAATATCCGCCGTAGGCGAAGTTTCATAAAGTAAAAATCCGGCAGACGCCGGTTGAAAGGTCTGATATTTCAGCCTGCCAACCGGTTTTCTGCCGGATTTTTTAATTGAATTTCAACTTGAATTTTAAAGTCAATGTGCTATAATGATTTCCATGCAGATATGGTTCATCGGTAGAACGCTGGCTTCCCAAGCCGGAAAGGCGGGTTCGATTCCCGTTATCTGCTTTTTTCATGCAATCATTTTTATTTTATGTATACTTTCTTTTTAAAATGCTTTCTTACCGCAAGTACAATCAATCCCGCAATGACAAGTCCTGTTACAATCCATGCCCATACCGGTACATTTTCAATATTATAACAACGCACATTAATCCACATCTGATTGATACGCGCATTTTCCTCTGTGTCAAAATAACTCATGACCGCACTGCGCTCTATCATTTCTTCGGTTGGATACTGCGCGGATAACTGGCGGTGTGTCTGTTCTGCCGGAACCGTCAGCATATACTTTTTATCTTCCGTATCACCGGAAAAGAAGTAACCGAGCGGATAGGTCACGGTATCTTCCCCTCCGTCTTCTGCGCCGTAATTCCATTTAATATAGTCATAGACCACCGGACTGTCCCCGCCGGAAATCACGGACGTATATCCGATATAATCCATATTGCGGACTGCATTTTCAGGCTTTGAAAGGAAATTGATAAACCCTTCTGCCGCCTGCTTTTTCTCTTCGCTGTCTTTAATGCCGTTCTTTAACATGCACCAGCCGTCAAAATACAGATTCGTGCTTTCTCTTGGCACTGCAAAATCCAGATAAAAATCATCTTTTTCTGCCTGATCCATCGTATACACGGCATCGCCCGACCACTGGTAGCCCGCTACCACTTTTCCGGTAATCATATCGGCTTTTGCGCTGTCCGTTTCAAAAGAATAGGCATTGTCTTTAACTGCCTGCAAATACTCCTGAATCTGCTCAATCGTTTCTTCAGATGTATCATTCATTTCTGCCGACAGACGTTCTTTATAATCTGCGGCATTTAAAAAGGAAGACGACAACAGCCTATCCGACTTTATCGCACCGACCGCTGCAAACATTGAATCCCTGACATTATCCTTAATCGTAATCTGCCGTTTAAACTTGTCATTTGAAATAATTTTCCACGTAGAAGCTTCCTCTTCTGTGACTTCCTCCGGATTGTATACAATCCCTGTAATGCCCCACATATACCCGGCGGCGTAACGGCTCCATGCCTCCCCGTTAATCGTATTTTCATCAAAGGTACTGCGGATAAACGGTGAAACGCCGCGTGTGTAATAATTTTCTGTTACATTTTTATCAAAAAACTGCTCTGAAAACGGTTCCAGCCAGCCCTCAGCCATCAGCTTCATAATCATGTATTCCGACGGACATATCAAATCATACTCATCGCCGAGTGTCAGCATATTATATAATTCTTCATTTGTTCCGACGGTGCTATATTCGACCACAACTTTTTTACCGTAAATCTGATAATACCAGTCTTCAAAATCCTTTACAATAGAATTTTCACCCTTAATTTCACCGCTGTCCAATTCTATCGCTTCGTCCCAGTCCCCGGTATCAATGTATTCTTCCCAGTTACACACACGCAGGATGATAGTATCCGAATCCGATGCCATTGCCGCCTGCTCACTGTTTTTTAAAGAAAAAAAATCAACTGCCCCCACTGCTGTTGCGATGCCTGCCAGCAGTACAATGGAAATTATGACGGACAACAGCCGCTTATACCGTTTACTCATCAATTTCAGTCTCCTCTCCTGCTGCCTTCTTTGCCGGTGCCAGATTTAATACAAGTTCAACCACAACAACGACCAAAAAGATAATCGTAGACAGCGCCCACAGTGCCGTCTTAATCTCTGTCTGTGAACCCTTTGTCGCATTTACTACATAAGTACTAATCGTATCAAAGGTTGCCGGTTTCGTATAGGTTGCAACAAAATAATCATCCAGTGAAAGTGTGATTGCCATGACAAACCCTGATAAAATTCCCGATGCAATTTCCGGAATAATCACTTTGACCAGCGCATAAAACGGTGTTGCCCCCAAATCGAGCGCCGCTTCGTAAATGCTTGGGTCCATCTGCTTTAACTTCGGCACTACCGCCAAATAAACAAACGGCGCACTCAAAACCACATGTCCCAGTACCAGTGGAATATATGTATCCTTGCTCACACCGAACACAACCACGAGCAGAATACACATTGAAAATCCGGTTACAACATCTGCATTGACAACCGGCACCTGATTGAGCGCACTCATTGCCGTTTTCACTCTTTTTTTAGAATAAAATGCACCAATTGCACCCGATGTACCAAGAATCGTTGCAATCAAACCACTGCCCACTGCTAAAATCACTGAGCCTAAAATCATGTTTAACAGCTCCGGTGTCGTAAAAAGTGTCACATAATTATGCACGGAAAAAGACCGGAACGGTCCGATATTGGCAGCATCCGTAAAGCTATAGACTGCCAGAATCAGAATCGGTGCATACATAAATAATAAAACCAGACCAATCCATCCGTATCTGAATCCTTTTTTCATTATAATAATCTCCATTCCGCAGGCATTTTAATGCCGGAGGAATCGCGAGCCAAATC
>OGEP01002038.1_pt1 | contig 19321 bp, 19 predicted proteins | sample 1570721 | NCBI WGS metagenome assembly OGEP01 (sample SAMEA2582131, study PRJEB24529) | metagenome | biome: Human gut stool | place: China | collected 2011 | reverse complement strand
TTCCGTTGACGGTAAACTCCTTCATCTCTTCAAAAGCAATCTCAAACCGTACTTCCAAAAAGTTTAGTTCCAAAAGTCCTTCCTCAATGGCGTCCCTCAATAAAGTCGCTGCTTTCTTTCGTCCCTCCGACAACTCTTCCGTTACTTTCTCCAGTTCTTTCTCTGCCGCACGATATTTTTTCTGCAACCGCTCCACATAATTGTCGTAATCATTTAATCTCTCTAAACGATTTTCTTTCTCCTCGCAATAGCGGAGAATTTCCTCGATTGTCTGTCCATATTTTGCTTTCAATCTGTTGATTTCATTCAGCCTTGTTTCCGTCTCATAAAACTCTTCCTCAGAAAACTCCAGCGTATGTCTGTATTCGGACAGTTCCCTGTTAAAGTCATTCAACAGGTTGTCCACGTCCGAAAGTTGTCCGTGCAATGCGGCAACGGAAGTATCCATATGAGAAATTTCTCCCAAAATTTGATCAGTAAGTGTAGTCAATATCCACCAGACCTTGTTCTCATCCTCATCAATTATAGGAAGTAATTTTTCGCAATATACAGATAAATTAAACATCTCCTTATCTGCTTCTTCAACCCAAACATCTACATCTTCTCCACTTATATCTAAATCATCAATTCTTAAACCAGTATTTTCATTTGCTTGTCTTCCAACCAGGATATTCCAATTAGCTAATATACATTCTGGAACGTGGTTAGCAAAATATACAAGCTCAAACAGTTTAACTTTATCGCCTTCTGGAGTAAGTATAATTTCGTATTTTTCGCCATTGTATCCCATTTCAAATGAAATGTTATCAAAAGCTACGTTAAGTATATCCTCACATTTATCAATTATCTCTTCGCCTCTTTCGTGATTTTTGTCCTCATCCATAATATGACGAATTTCTTCTTCCTCTTCAACAAATCTATTCCATGATGCTTGAGTTCTTTCTCTAAAATTCATTGTAAATCTTGGAAAAGCAATGCACTTTTTACAATCATTGATAAATAATTTAGTATCTTCATCTCCTGGACGTGCTTCTAAAGCTTTTTCAAAATATCTTAGTGCAAGACCTTCCTGTTCTAAGTAATAATAAGCATAGGCCATACGGAAATTCCAACAATGATCTCCCTCAAAATATTCTTCATGAGGAACAAGCAAATCGATTGCTTTTTTGAACAGTTCTCTATCACTAGGCTCGGCTATATTGGCATAAGCACGAGCAAGCTCACTATCTGTTTCTGGAGTTCGGTTTTCATAAGGAATCTTTTCTAATTCTTCAATAATCTTTGCATAATTACCATCTTCATTCCAAATCTGACATTTTTCTAATAGCATTTTAAAATACATAAAACTTCCTCCTTATCCTGATATATCTTGAGAATTATATTAATTACATCTACTATTTATTCTTATTGAAGTAAAAAAGTTATTTGATAACATATCTTCAAGTTTTTTTGCAATGGCTTCTACTATTGCATGACATGGATTATCATATTTTTCAGATTTTAAAGTTTGTAATTCCATACAATGTAATGTCCCACAAACTTCAAGCATATAGTCAGTTAATTCTGAAATCATCTGATATCCTTCTAAGTTATCAACATCCGTTTCCCCTTCTTTTGCTGTCATCAATCCAATAATACCTACTGCTACTGTAAATGCTCCACAACATGAGTGCTCTGTCTGCATACCAATTCCCATAACCGAAAACATTTTTCTTGTTTCTTCAGATAAATTTAATTTATAATATTCGTTACAAGCTTTAAACATAGCTTCTGCACAAGATAACTCTGTTCCAATATGATATTCATTTACTAGTTCATATAATTTTCTTTTGCTCATATCAATTTCTCCTCTATTTTTCTCTTTCTTCTATCAAATCAAAAACCTCATCAATACTCATTTCAAACATTACTGAGTCATTATCTATTGGTTCAAAATAATATCTAACCTTCTCTACTCCAAACTCCTTCTCTAAATTTTCCCATTCCAAAGATAACTTAATACAAAAAGCCAACGTATCACTTCCAAGTGAGTCCATATACCAACGGACTTGATACTTTAGAGATACATAATTTTGAACGCTTTTCAATGTTGTATCCCTATCAGCGAAATCATCTGCATAAGGAATTTTCTCAACAGAGCCATCCTTTTTTAGAATAATATCAATTCCACGTTCTTTTTCTATCTCTACACACTCATATTGAATGTTATCTTCTAGTGGCAATTTTTCATTAAAATATTCAATAATAGATTCATCATCTTCTCGCCAATCAATCCATATAAGATCTTCACTTTCCCAAAATTCATCTCTATTTTCATCTGGTACTTCCAAAAACTTCCTTATATTTTCCATATCAATTTGTATCTCCTTTATTATTTAAGTCTGCTGATGAAACATTGTAATTACCTTGCAATCAGTACAAATCTCTATATACAGAGTTCCCTCAGCAAAATCCTCAATCGTATCCCAATGAATCTGTGCAAGATATCTCATCTTCTTACCACATTCTGGACACTCTCTATACTCCCAATCTTGTACCCAACTAGCAAATCCACCTATTGTATTGACATCACAGTTAAATGCCCCATAAAACAAAGGTCTTTCAATTTCAGATAATACCAACTTATTAGATACCATATCTTCAAGCATTTCCTCTGTATAATAATTTTCCTCGATACCTTCATATTCCAAAATCTCACTTTTACCATCAAGGATAAATTTATTTGATTGTCCTTCAGATAAAAAGATACAATTCGGACAACAACTCGCCGTAATTATTCCATCAATTCCCAAGAACTCAAATCTTTTATCTCTTCCATCAATTATCAAAATATCTACTAATTCGCAGCCACAATGTTTACATTTTTCTCCTCTTTTTCTAGCTATAAATGTTCCATTTTCATCCTTTTTATCTCCAAGCTCAAATGAAAAACATCTATCATAATTTAGTTTTATGTACTCATTTTTTTCGTTGAAAGTCCAGCCACCTTCCTCTGCGTAGACATCTGTATCCACATATAAATTCTTTCTCCAAGGTTTTGGATTTATCTTTAACTCATGCAACGTATTTTTAGATTTTTCATCTTCTATCATTGCCAAACATCCTAAGATACAACTCGCATCATCACTTGATTCCGTAGCCATTATCCTTTCAATTAAGATATCTCTCACCTTTTCGTCAGCTTTATAATAAAGAGCACTTGGATAATATAATTCATATTCACAAGCTGCTTTTGCAATTTCCTTGCAATCTATTCCTCTTGTCATTAAATCTCCAAATAAATCAAATTCATCAATTGAATAAAATTTTTCATCACCTAAAGATTTGATACTATTTATAACTTGATTTTTCTTTTCTTCTATTTCTTCTACAGACCAATTATTTACTTCTTTTCTGTGTTGTTTTGCTCTACATTGCCAACACAAACCTTCAAACCCTATAGATGTTCCACATTCTTTACATTTGTATTTCAATCTCATAAAAATCTCCTTTCAACTGACAAATTTTTTATCTTTACTTAGATACAAAAAATACCCTGCACAACATTTTTAAAAAAACTAGCTGATGCAAGGTACAAAATTTCCAACTGAAAAACTCTATTTATTACATTTTAGAGCCTATTTTTAGTGATTATTTAACTATTTATCTTATTTTATCATATTATATTTCTCGGCAAAATATTTATTTTAAATATTTACAAAATTTTTAGAAAATATTTTTTTAACTCAACTCAATATTGTTATCTATTGTTTTAGATTGTATAATAAAGAAAAAAGGAGTATTTGATATGAGAAAATTAAGATTAATCTTTTCTATATTAACCGTTGTATTTGCTTCTCTAGGACTAGCAAAAATACTTTCTTATGATATATCACTTCCTTTGATGTTCGTATCTATGATATTAACGTTTTTAGTTTGGTCTAAGGAATGTTATGACAAAGGATCTAAAAGAGATAGCTATATCTTCTTAGGAGTTGCTATTTTCATAGCTGCAATAACCGTGTTTAATATAATTTCAAATTTATCTTCAAAAGAAGATAACACCGAAATTCCTAAAGGAAATCCTCAATTTATGGCAACAGTCTTAGAGTTTGAGGAGAATTATATCTTGGTAGATCCATACAAAGGTGATGAAACAGTAAGTTCAATGGATATGGCTTTAGTTTCTAAAGATGTCATTTCAAAGATTGATGTCCCAGATGTAAAAGAGGGAGATAAGATAAGTGTTGTATATAACGGAAGTATTGCAAAATCATATCCTGCAAAGCTAGAAGGTGTTTTTGCAATTTATCCTGTTGATAAAAATGGAAATACAATACGGTTGTATTCTCAAAAGGAAATCAACTCAGCTATCGACGTTATAAAGAAAGAATTCGAAAAAGATTGGAAGGGTTGTACTCTTAAAGAAATCCACTATGCAGGAGATAAGATATCTGAAGATCACCAAGAATTCGCTGATAGATACAATGCTGACGAAGTAATTGTATTGGTGTCGACTTTTGATGTTGATGAGTCTGGAGGAGATGGCTCTCTAAATCCTAATAGTACATATACTGATTGGAACTGGATTTTGGTTAGAAAAAACGGTGGAAAATGGAAACACGTAGACCACGGATATTAAAAAAAGTATATAAAAAGGGCAAGAGTATAACTGCTCTGTGCTCCAAGCTTCAGCGCCCCACCCTGTTAGAGTAACACATTTAGCAGTTGTGGGGCGCTTGCAGTATTGTCGCTTTTGAGCGGTTATACATCTTGTCCTCAGTTTATTTACTTGTTTGCACGACGTTCACGACTTGCTAATTTAAAGGCTTAAATATTCTTTTAAAGATAAAAGTTTGTTACTTGCATCTTCTCTACCTAAATCATACATCTCCTGAATTTTATCTAAATCTCTTTCAATTCTCTTGATGTCGACAAGTCTTGAAGGTCTTAGTACAAAAATCTTCTTTTCTCTTTCAAGTTCATTTACCCTTTCAAGCTCTTCATTGTACACCTTATATCTATTGTTTATTGTAGAAACCAAATTAGGATACTTGTGATAGAAAAGCTTAGGCATAAGCTCGTTTGATTTTTTCTTTCTATAGTCCTCAGGTCTTGTAAGTACTACAATCACTCTATCGTAGCCCATGCTCATAATCTTATCTATTGGGATACTATCAGAAATTCCACCATCTAAATAGCTCTTACCCTTCACACAAACTGGAGTTGATAAAAATGGCATAGAACCAGAAGCTCTTAAATATTCAATCTGATCCTCATCTCTAAAATCATCTAGCTTAATATACTCTGGTTTTCCAGTTTCGATATTTGTCACAGTTGCATAAAATTCATCGTCGCTATTTTTATATGTATCGAAATCAACTGGATCTAGCTCATTTACAAGCTTGTTAAAACAAAATTCCTTGTTCATAACATTTCCTGTAGTTATCCAAGAATGAAATCCCATGTATTCCTTGCTTGTTGCATAATTTTTATTATATCTCAACACTCTACCATGCTGCTTTGATTTGTAGTTCATTCCAAACAATGCCCCAGCAGAAACACCTATTATCCCATCGATTTTTATGTTATTTTCCATAAACACATCAAGAACACCTGCAGTGTACAAACCACGCATCGCTCCACCTTCTAATAATAATCCTGTTTTCATAGTTCACCCCTTAAAAAGTTCTTTACAGTTTTGAAATATAGCACTCTTTTTGATATAAGTCAAATTTAACTAATTAATTTATTATTAATTTTATAAATATTTAAGAATTTTTCGCACAAATACTATATAATGTTAATACATTTGTATTAATAAATTTTCTTAAATTAAGTACTTTAAAAACAGAGAAAAAATATATAAAAATGAGGATGTAAAATATAATATACCAAAGAAGAACTTGATTAAATATTGTATTCCTAATAAGTAAAGTATTATAATATATAGAAATAAATGATTTATATAAATAAGTTTAAACTCATTTAATAAATAAAACTAGGAGGAATAATTTTATGAAAAGATACTCAAAATATTTAGTAAGTGGTGTTGTATTCTTTGCAATACTATCGCTTGTCAGCTACTTCCTAAAACTAAACTGGAATATACAAATTCTTTTATTTGTAACTATTGTTTACATAGTGTTTAGTTTCATAAGCGATGTATTTATAGCAAAAAAATTCGCTAAAAATCCAGCTGCAGATATTGAAAACTTGAGCGAAGAAGAATCTGAAAAACTTAAAAATTTAATAGACAAAGGTGTTCTATTCTTACACGTACCTAAAAAGCCTATCGCTGAGCAGTGGGATAAAGAATTTGATGCTTTAGTTTCTGAGGAAGCAAAAGAAAATAAAAAGAACTACTCTGACCAGTTCAAATGGCATTTATTCAGCTTTGATTTGCTTCCTGCTCTTACAGGTGACAAAGCAAAAGCTGCTTTTGATAAGGAAGAAAAACATGAGCTTTACCTATTCTTTGAATATGCAGAACAGACATATATAATTGGAAACGCAAATTTACTTACTGCAAAAGATATAGATGAGTTATTTGAAAAAAGCGATTTAGAATCATCAGATTTCTATTTCTTCGATCCACTAAACAGTTGGACTTATGTAATACCTCACGAAGAAGAACTCGGACCATACTTTTACAAAGCTAAATAATTTTATCCGATAAATTATCGAAGTAATAAATTTTTCTGAGGAGGAATCTAATATGATAATAGAAACAGTACTTGGAGATATAACAAAACAGACAGACGTAGAAGCAATCGTAAATGCAGCAAACAACAGCCTTTTAGGTGGTGGCGGTGTAGATGGGGCAATACATCGTGCAGCAGGACGAGAACTTCTAGCAGAATGTAGAACGCTAAACGGATGTGAAACAGGGGAAGCAAAAATAACATCCGCGTATAAACTACCTTGCAAATACGTAATTCACACAGTTGGACCAATATATAGAGGTGGGAACTCTGGTGAACCACAACTACTTGCAAATGCGTATAAAAACTCTATGAAACTAGCATTACAAAACAAAATTCGTACTATTGCATTTCCATCAATCTCAACTGGAGTTTACAGCTATCCTTTAGAAGAAGCTGCAGAAATAGCAGTAACAACAGTAAATGACTTCTACATGGAACATCAAAATGAATTTGATTGCATAAGATTTGTATTGTTTGATGATAGAACAAAACAAGCTTACGACAATGCAATAAATAAAATTAGAAAAGATAAATAGATATAAAAGATATAAACAAACATAAAATATATAAATAAAACTGGAGACTAAATTATGAATAAAAAACATTACCTACGATATATTACTTAACTTCATTAATATTTTACGTAATATGCGTAATAAAATTTTTCAACTCAAGTGCTTCAGGGGGAGTACTTTGGTTGCTTATAGGATCTGCATTCCTATACTTTGGAACAAATGCAAAAAACAACATATAAAAAATATTTAAGAGTGGATAAATCAAAATTTATAGGAATAATATCTAACTTAGTGGATTGAAGGTCATAGACAAAACGAACTCGACAATGCAACTTGATTGCCTGGAGAGGAGTTTGTCTATGACTTCAATCCCTGAGAGAAATTAACGTATAAATTTTGATTTAATCCACTCTTTTTATTTATCATATGCAAACGTCAGAATAAAATGATGGATGTCAAATGGATTTTTCCTAATATGCATCTCTTTTACTCGGGATTATATCAATTCGAACTCGACTATCTGCAGACGGCTCACAACTTTGAAATGTGTTACTCTAACAGTGTGAGCCGTCGAAGCCAGGAGGTGAGAATGATATAATCCCGAGTAAAAAAAGAGATGCCATTAGAAAAATCTATTGGCATCCTCAATTATTCAAAGTGTCCCTGACAGGAATTGAACCTGCGACACCCGCTTTAGGAGAGCGGTGCTCTATCCTGCTGAGCTACAGAGACATATTTAAATCGTATATAACTAATAACATATTAAATATTATATCACTAAAAATATTACTTTTCAAAAAAATTTCCAACCCTTTCATTCATTTTCCAACATCAAAACTTCTACACAATTGAAAAAAACTATTATCTATGTTATCATTTAATTAGTTGAATTTTTAAAATAGTTTAAAATCAAGCAGGGGAGCTTTTTCGGCTGAGAGTAGGTAAAACCTAGACCCTTAACCTGATTTGGATAATGCCAACGTAGGGAGAAGATAAGATATTAAACACGAGCCTTGTTGGTTTCGTGTTTTTTTATTTTTAAAATCTCTCTCAATACTAAAAAGACTGGGGGAATTAAAATGTTAAAATCAACTATCGAAAATGTAAGAGAAATATCACCACTTATCCACAATATCACTAATTACGTTACTGTAAACGATGTTGCAAATATAATATTAGCTTGTGGTGCAAGCCCTATCATGGCCGACGATTCTGAGGAAGTTGAGGATATAACTTTTGTATGTACTGCCTTAAATATAAATATCGGTACACTTAACAGAAACACAATCCCTTCTATGATATTAGCTGGTAAAAAAGCAAATGAATTAAATCATCCAACTGTGCTAGATCCTGTTGGTGTAGGTGCGAGTTCTTTAAGAAACAAAACTGCTAAAGAACTTCTTGAAAATGTAAAATTCTCTGTAATAAGAGGAAATGTTTCAGAAATAAAATTCTTAGCTACTGGTATCGGAGCTGGAAAAGGTGTCGACGCAGCTGTTGGCGATGCAGTTACTGAAGAAAATCTTGATTCTATGGTAGAATTTGCAAAATCATTTGCAAAAGAAACAGGTAGTATAATTGCAATAACTGGTGCTATAGACTTAGTTGCCGATGCTGAAAGATGCTTTGTAATCAGAAATGGTAGAGCTGAAATGGGAAAAATAACTGGAACTGGATGCCAACTTTCTGGATTAATTGCCTCATTTATCGCTGCAAATCAGGACAATATGCTTGAAGCAACTGCAGCTGCTGTAATAGATATGGGACTTTCTGGAGAAATTGGTTGGTCTAATATGGAAAAAACTGATGGAAACTCTACTTACAGAAATAGAATAATCGACGCCATATATAATATGGATGGAAATAAATTGGAAGAAGGTGCTAAATTTGAAATCAAGTAATATAAATGGAAAAGATTTACAGTTATACGCTATAACTGACAGACATTGGTTAAACGGAAGAACTCTTGCAGAACAAGTAAGAGAATGTCTTGAAGGTGGGGCTACTATCCTTCAGATAAGAGAAAAAAATCTTCCAGAAAATGAATTTTTAGAAGAAGCAAAGGAAATTCAGGCTCTTTGCAAAGAATTTAAAATACCATTTATCGTAAATGATAATATAAATATCGCAGCTGAAATAAAAGCTGATGGTGTCCATGTTGGTCAGGAAGATATGGACGCTAAAAAAGTTAGAGATATGCTTGGAGAAAATGCAATTTTAGGTGTATCTGCATCTACAGTTGAGGAAGCTTTAAAAGCAGAAAGAGATGGAGCTGACTATCTTGGTGTTGGGGCAGTCTTCCCTACTTCTACTAAAGGAGATGCCGACAGCGTAACATTTGAAACATTAAAAGAAATATGTGAAACTGTATCAATCCCAGTAGTTGCAATAGGTGGAATAAGTTCAGATAATTTATTAAAACTAAAAGGTAGCGGAATAGATGGTGTTTCTGTAATAAGTGCTATATTTGCAAGTGACGATATAACTGCTGCCACTAAAAAACTTAAAGAACTAACTGAAGAATTATAAATCTTATCTTTTTAAGGAGGAAAAATTATGAAAGTTGCTTTAACAATAGCAGGAAGTGATTGTAGCGGTGGAGCAGGTATTCAAGCAGATATTAAGACTATGACTACAAATGGAGTATTTGCAGAGTCTGTTGTTACGGCTTTAACATCTCAAAATACAACTGGAGTATTTGGAGTATTTGAATCATCTCCAGAATTTGTCACTCAACAATTAGATGCAGTATTCACAGACATTTACCCAGATGCTGTAAAAATAGGAATGGTATCCTCTGCTCCGATTATAAAAGCAATAGCAGAAGGATTAAAAAAATACGAAGCAAAAAATATTGTAATAGATCCGGTTATGGTATCTACTAGTGGTTCTAAACTACTTCAAGACGATGCAATCTCTACACTTGAGGAAGTTTTATTCCCTCTTGCAACACTTCTTACACCAAACATACCAGAAGCTGAGATACTATCAAACATTAAAATAAACTCAGCAGATGATATGACGAAAGCTGCAGAAATAATCGGTAAAAAATACAATGCCGCAGTCCTTTTAAAAGGAGGTCATAGTATAAATGATGCAAATGACCTACTATACTCTAATGGAGAATCTAAATGGTTCAGCGGAAAAAGAATTGACAACCCAAACACTCATGGAACAGGCTGCACACTTTCTAGTGCAATAGCTGCAAACCTAGCAAAAGGAATGAATTTAGACGAATCTGTTGAATCTGCAAAGGCTTATATTTCTGGTGCTTTAGCTGCAATGCTAGACCTTGGAAAAGGTAGTGGACCAATGAATCACGCATTTGCAATTAACGGTAAATATTAGTATAATTAAATTATGAATAGCTACTTTAAATCTTAAAAACAAACCACTTATACCTATTTTCTTTTAATATAAATAGAAACAAATCTTATTCTCTTTTTTGTGGAAAGTTTAGAAGTTTTTAGTAGCTATTTATTTTTACACACAAAAATTAAAAAAGATTAAAAGAAAGGAAAAAACAAAATGAAAAGATTTTTAAACTGTAACGCATCTGATTTTGAAAAAATGACAAAATCAGAACTTATCGAATCAATAGCAGCCAGTGAAGGAAGAATAGTAGTTTGCGAAACTATAGGTGCTGTTCCTCAGATGCTTGGCGATGTAACAAACGCAGAATTTGCTGCATCAATGGGAGCTGATATAATACTTCTAAACATATTTGATGTAAACAACCCTGTTATGCATGGACTTCCTGCTGATGTTAAACCAGAAGATTACATAAGAAAAATCAAAGAACTTACAGGTAGACCAGTTGGTTTAAACCTTGAACCACTTGAAGAAGGCGTTGCTAGTACTGTTGAAACTGATGAATGGGCTGGATTATCTTCAGGACGTGCAGGTACTTTAGAAAACGCTAAAAAAGCAGTTGAAATGGGTGCTGACTTCATAGTACTTACTGGAAACCCTGGTATAGGTGTTACAAATAAAGCTATAACAGATACTCTAAAACTTTACAGAAAAGAACTTGGAGATAGCGTTGTTTTAATAGCTGGTAAAATGCACGCAGCTGGTATACTTGGTGAGGCTGGTGAAAAAATAATAACTAGAAATGATGTTAAAGAATTCTCTGAAGCAGGAGCGGATATAGTACTCATGCCAGCACCTGGTTCAGTTCCTGGAATAACTATGGAATATATAAGAGGTCTTGTTTCTTATGCACACGAGCTTGGAAAATTAACCCTTACTTCAATAGGTACTTCTCAGGAAGGTGCGGATATTTCGACTATAAAAAATATAGCCCTTATGTGCAAAATGGCTGGAACAGATCTTCATCACTTAGGTGATTCTGGATATATGGGAATGGCACTTCCAGAAAATATACTTGAATACGGTAAAGTGATAAGAGGGGTAAGACATACATACCACAGAATGGCTGCATCTATAAAGAGATAGATATATATGGGACTGTTGCATATTTGTAACAGTCTCTTTTTTGTATAATCTGGTATGAATTTACTGCTTAAAGTGTGTATATAATGTCAAAATTTCTAATTATCATATTTACTCGCAGTATTGAATTTATAGACAAACTTCTCTCCAGGCTTCGACGTGCGTGTAGGCAATATATTTTGTTGTAATTAAAACCCACGTCTGCAGATTGTCGAGAAAGTTTTGTCTATAAGCTTCAATACTGTAAGCTAATTATATTGATTAGAAATTTTGACATTATACACTTCTTGTAAGTTAGTAAATTCATACCAGATTGTTCAATAAAAGATTTAATATTTTTATAAAATAAATTTATATATTTTTTATAGCATAGCCTTATCACCAAAAATAATTTCAAAAAAGTCCATCCTACTAAAAAGTTTACTAACTTAAAAAGAGTGGATTAAATCAAAACTTTCCGAAACTATTTATATGCTATAGTATTGAAGCTTATAGACAAAACGCCCTCGACAATCTGCAGACGCGTATTTTATTTACAACAAAACTCTTTCTTCAACACGCGTCGAAGCTGGAGAGTAGTTTGTCTATAAGTTCAATACCTCCCATATAACATAGAAACGGAATTTTTGATTTATCCACTCTTTTAAAATAGTAAACCTTAGTTTACATATACTCTTTTACTTTCTCTATAGCATAATATTCCTGCTATTACAAGTCCTGCCATTCCCACAACACCAGGAAGAACATGACTTATTGAATTTCCAGCTGCAACATTAACAAAAATAGAAGCTGGGTTATATATATTTATAATATTCAACGATAAATTGAATAACACCGGACACCAAAGAGACTCTGTCTTATAAAGTAAATATGACTGAATAACTCCTACTGATGTACTCATAATTAAAAGCATCACTGCTCCATTTAACGGATTCTCCGCTACTTTCATATATAAAATCATAATTATCGGCAACTGCCATACTCCCCATAAAAATCCATTAAGTACAGCTGCCTTATCTGGTTTCATAATCTTGCACATTCTTGGAAGAAGATAACCTCTCCAAGCAAATTCCTCACAAAAGCTCTGAATTATACCATAGATTGGGAAGATTATCGCTAAATTTGAAACCTCATATGTAACACTCTTCAAATATTCAAACATACTTGTATACTGAAGATTGTAAACTGTCACCATCCCCAATAATTTAACCCCTGAATGGAATATTATATAGTTTATAACTGCTCCAAAGTATATTATGAAAGGAGTAAAAAGTAATGTTTTTATGTAAGTCTTTTTATTCCTTTTGATGTTTATCTTCAAGAACATATTTCTAAGACCTTCTCTGCAAATCATTCTAGTTATTAATGCTGCCAATGCTGGTGAGAAGATCATATACAATAATAAATCCGGATTTCTATCTTGATAATACATAATTGAAAGAGCTATCATAAACATAAGAGCTATTCCGAAAAACACAGATATTTGTTTCTTTTCTACATTATTCATGAAAAAACCTCCCGTCTATCTGATTCGTTTTACTTAATTATAATATTAACACCCAATTATTAAATTAAATTGATATTATTTCTAAAGATTTATGAAATTTTAAGTTCAATCAATTTTTATTTTCTAAATATTTTTTTAAAATTTTTAGATTTAAGATTTACTCAAAACTCAAAATCAATCTCTTTACACTCACAACTATCTATATATTAATACATTTAAAGATAATTTTCAAATCTTTAAATTATGTTATTTTTACAATTTGAAATCAAATATTAAACAGCTCTTCTATTTACTACCATATTTTTCATATTAGCAATAGGATATGAAAGGTTGTATATCACAAACGCCTTTATTGGCACCATTAAAACAGCTTTAAAAGCTCTTGTTGGTAATGTAGCCATAAAACCATATCCGCTAAGTAGGTATATATTACCTGTGTTTAGAATTAGTTCAATTAAGTTTACTATTATAGTACATATGATGATGTTTTTCATAGCTTTTGGTTTGTTGTAAAGGAATTTTCCGTAAAGTAGTCCAACTAATGCAGTTGTAACTGTAAATCCTGGGAAGAAATCCCCTGTTATCAGTGTTACCCCTATTAAATCGGCTATTACTGCTATGATCATCGTATATTTTGCTCCATAAAGTATCCCCGCTATTGTTAGTGGAACAAAGCTAAATCCTATCTTTATTATTGGAGTAGATATTGATAGGAATCTCGATAAAATTATCGTTATCGCAACTAAAAGCGACATCATAACTAAGTCTTTAGTCGTAATTTTATTCATTAAAAATAACCTCCTGAGTTTTTTTTTTTAATTTTCTGTTTAAAAAACAAGAAGTCCCACAAAATTTGCAGGACTTCCTAATAAATGGTGTACCCGACGGGACTCGAACCCGCAGACCTTCAGAGTCGGAGTCTGACATTCTACCAATTGAACTACAGGCACATATTAATAAAGTATACTTTTTTAGAAAAAGTATATTTCAAACACATATATTATGATAATTCATATCGCCTACTATGTCAATTATTTTTTACTCTTTTCTTTTCATATTACAATGTAAAAATTCTCAGTCATTTGAACAAATTTCCTTGATTTTCTGTCAAATAAAATGTATTCTATTTAATGGATAGATATTTTTAAATTGGAAAAGGAGAGTGATGTGCAATGGATAGTTATCCGTTGCAAAGTATTAAAAATTTAAAACCTATCTGTTAACAGTATCTTAGTCGCAATAGTAGTTTGGCTTTGATCACTCGTTAGCCGATAGTACTACTATAATTAAAAACAAGGAGTGTGTTGCGATGATAAGATACTATAAAACTATCGATTCTAAGCTAGAAAAAATAAACGAGCCAGAAGAAGGATGCTGGATCAACCTTGTTGAGCCTAATCAGAGTGAGATACATGAGATATATGATTATACTGATATCGATATCGAAAGTATCAACGCTGCTCTGGATGAGGAGGAACGTTCAAGAATCGAAGTAAATGACAACCATACTCTTATCCTTATAGATATACCTATAGATGAGAGTGACTCACATAACTCGTTATACAGCACTATACCGCTTGGTATAATAATTACCGAAGATGTAATTCTTACAGTATGTAGTGAACAGACAAAGATCCTTAATGACTTTATTGTCGGTCATATAAAGGATTTCTACACTAATATGAAATCTCGTTTTCTTCTTCAGATTTTGCACAAAAATGCATCTTACTACCTACACTATCTAAGAAGAATAAACAAGATGACTACTACTCTAGAAAAAGAAATATATGACTCAATGCAGAACAAGCAGCTTATTCAGTTACTAGAGCTTGAAAAATCTCTGGTTTACTTCTCTACTTCATTAAAATCTAATGAGTTAGTGCTTAATAAGATGCTTAAAACATCAAGTATTAAGAAGTATCACGACGACGACGATTTATTAGACGATGTTATTGTAGAAAACAGACAGGCTCTTGAAATGGCTACTATTTATGGAGATATACTTAGCCGAATCATGGACGCCTTCAGTGCGATAATAAGTAATAACCAGAACAATGTTATGCAGGTTCTTACAGTTATCACACTTATTGTTTCATTACCTACATTAATATCAGGGTTCTTTGGAATGAACGTCGGCGGAATTCCGCTTGCAGAAAACCCAAACGGTTTCTGGTTGATATCTTTTATATCAGTAATTATATGTGTAATTATCACTATGTTAATGTCTAAAAATAAACTTTTATAGATTCTGTTTCGTAAGTGTTTTAAACTATTTAGAATGCTTATGAAACAGACTTTTAATTTTAAGGGAAATTTATAAAGGGGGTAAACTTAATATGAATTATATTTTATTGGTAGTCGGATTTGTTCTTCTTGTAAAGGGAGCCGACTATTTTGTTGAAGGGGCGTCGAGTATTGCAGAGTCGCTAAAAATCCCTTCTCTTATAATAGGGCTTACAATCGTAGCCTTTGGTACTAGTGCTCCTGAAGCAGCGGTAAGTATCACAGCGGCTTTAAGCGGACAAAATGGTATGGCTATGGGGAATGTTATTGGATCTAATATATTCAATCTTCTTATGGTCGTTGGTGTATCTGCCATGATAAAGCCATTAATAGTAGAAAAAAGTGTTAGAATTAAAGAATTTCCATTTTTAATACTTATATCTCTACTTACATTTGTAATAATTGGAGATCAGTTCTTTGGTGGAACTTCAGTAAACCAGCTTAGTAGAGGTGACGGTTTAGTACTTTTAATGTTCTTCGCTGTTTTTATGTATTCACTAATAATGTCAGCTCTAAGCTCTAGAAATCAGGCTTTAGAAGCCCAGAAAGCCAATCCTAATGAAAAAATAACTGTAGAAATAGATGCTCCAGTTGAAACAATGCCTATTTCAAAGGCTATAATATTCTCAATAGGTGGGATAATAGCAATAGTTTTAGGTGGACAGGTTGTTGTAAATGCAGCTACTGGAATAGCAAAAAGCTTTGGTGTAAGTGACCAGCTTATAGGTCTTACAATAGTTGCTATCGGTACTTCTCTACCAGAATTAGTTACATCTATAATCGCAGCTACTAAAGGTGAGAGTGATATCGCTTTAGGAAATGTAATCGGTTCAAATATGTTTAATATATTATTTGTTCTAGGTGCATCTGCTGCTATTTCTCCAATAGCAATAGATCCTAAGTTGTTTGTGGATTGCTTGTTTATGATTGGTGTAACAGTTCTTGGTTATGTGTTTACTGTTGCAAGAAAAGATATAAACAGGGTTGAAGGAGCAATATTAACTGCTCTTTACGTAGGATACACAGCATATTTAATAATGAGTATATAAATAAAGAAGAGTATCTCTACTCTTCTCTTAAACGCCCCATATTGTTAGAGTAATACATTTAACAGTATGGGGCATTTTAATAATTTTTACTAATCATTATCTAAAGTCATTCCCCATTTTGCCAACTCTTTTAAAATTGGAATTAAAGACTTAGCTTTTTCAGAAACTTCATACTCAATTCGTATAGGAACTTCAACATACTCATATCTATTAATTAATCCATTTTCTTCTAACTCTTTTAAAGATTTTGCAAGCATTGTATTTGATATTCCCTTAATTTTTCTTTTTAATTCATTATATCTTGTTGAACCATTAGTATTTAATGAGCACAAGATTGCTAATTTCCATTTTCCTCCAATTACATCCATTGCCCTTTGTAATGGACATTTATCTAAACATGGACATGAATATTCTTTACTCATAAAAATCCTCCTAATCTGTTTTTTCTTACCTAGTACTAAAAAACTGCGTTATTGACAATTTTTTTATGCACTCTTAAAATAGTACCATACTCTAAATTAAGAGTAAATTCTTTTTTTTAATCTTATAGGGGGAATATAAATGGTAGAAATTCTAACAGAAAAATGTATTGGTTGTGGTCAATGTGTAAAAGAGTGTTTTCCAAAATGTCTTTCAATAGTCGATGGAAAAGCATGTGCTAATGATATGTGTATTGATTGTGGACATTGCTATGCAGTCTGTCCAACAAATGCTATTAACTTACCTGAACAATCTGAAGAAGGTGTAATAGAATTTAATAATTCAAAACCAACTATTGACAGTGAACTTATGCTAAACTTTATCAAATCAAGAAGAAGTATTAGAAATTATAAAGATAAAAAAATTCCTACTCAGACAATGGAGCATATCTTACAGGCTGGTAGATTTACTCCTACTGGTGGAAATATCCAGGATGTTCATTATATATTTATTCAGGATAATCTTGAAACATTTAAAAAAATGGTTTGGGACGGTCTTAATACAATACTTACTGACCCAGAACGTGTCAATTCTATACAAGAACGTTATCGTATAATTTTACAAAACCTTTGGGAAGCATACTCTAATGGTACAGGTGAAGACAGACTATTCTTTAACTCACCTGCTCTACTTATTGTCAACTCTAACTCAGCATTAAATGGTGGTCTTGCTTCTTCAAACATAGAACTAATGGCAAATTCGGAAGGACTTGGTGTTCTATACAGTGGATTTATACAAATGGCATTAAGCATAAACCATGCTGCTTGTGAATATCTAAACATCACTCCAGACCAAATAAAATCATGCATGCTAATTGGTTATCCTAATGTATCATATAGACGTACTGTACCAAGAAAACCTACATCTATACAATGGATGTAAAATAATATTTTTCAAATACACTAAAATCTAAAAAATATTATTAAAGGATAAGAGATAAGGACAATATTGTATAGCTACTATTATTAGATACATGTTATAAATAATAAGAAAAAATTCAAATTTGGAGGCAAAAGATTATGGATTATATCAGGGACAGAGAAAGTAATATTCCTTTTAGCTTACACGATAGCAGAATAATAGATATTATAATTGATGAAAACAAACTATCTTTAAAGATAAATCCGATATTTCAATATATCGATAATGAAGAAAAATGTCATAATGGAATAATTGAATTCACAAATATTGATAAAGATGCATGCGATATTATGATATTTAACACTCCTTATAGCTATGATGGAGTAAAATCTTTTTCTGGCAAAGAATTGTCTTTTGATGAATTTAAAGAACAATACCCTAATGCAGAATTTGAAATCATTACAGAGGGATATTGTGGATATGACACAATATTTCAGGGATATATTTTTCAAGATGGAAACGATCAACTTTTTGCAATCATGAGAATATGGAATATGGGTGATATGATATATCGAATTTAAGAAATTCTACTGAAAAGGTAAATAAAAATGGGCTATTACATTAACATTTATTTATGTAATAGCCCATTTTTTTTAAAATATTTAATTTTATTGAATCTACATGCATTTCTTGCCATTTTCAAACCATTCATCTATAGTTTCACTTACTATATTATAAAATTTAACAACTCTATGATTCATCAAAATTACTAGCCAATCAATAACACCTAAATCTTGAAGATTTAAAATCTTTAAATCTGAAATATCAATAGAATACTTATTTACAATACCAGATTCCTTTGCTGTTACAGACCACTCTTTCGCTAAATTCAATTCTCTTGTACAATAAAACTTTAATCTAAAATTCCTTCTAGCTTTCCTTTCTCATTTTCAATGCCGAATATATCTGATTCAAACCCCATTTTATCAATCAACTTGCGACATTCAATATACGATAAATAATAAATAGTATCATTACCTTTAGGTTTACATACACACTGATGATCATAATCATCTAATAACGATAATGCATCAGCATAAGCTTCAATTACATTTAATACCTCTTGCTCATCCAATTCTAAAGTGGAAGCTATTATTTTTGATTGAATTTCTACAGTACGATTCAAAGCCTCTATTCTCTTTTGATTAATAGAATATCCTTTAATCATATATTCTTTTAAAATTGAACTTGCCCATTTTCTAAAATCTACCCCTCTTTGTGATTTAACACGATATCCAACAGAAATAATAACATCAAGTGAATAAAATAAAACAGGCTGTTTTACACCATCAACACGCATTTTTTGCGTGTTGTTTTCTTTATTTACTTCTTTCTCTTTAAATACATTATTGATATGCTTACGAATTGTTTTTTCATCTCTATCAAACAATTCCGACATTTGGTTGGCTGAAAGCCAAACTGTTT
>OGEP01002027.1_pt1 | contig 19417 bp, 19 predicted proteins | sample 1570721 | NCBI WGS metagenome assembly OGEP01 (sample SAMEA2582131, study PRJEB24529) | metagenome | biome: Human gut stool | place: China | collected 2011 | reverse complement strand
TTAGCGTAACTTCCATCTTCTTTTAATTTATTAATGATGTCTTCAGCAGTACTTTTCTTGGATACTAAAATATGAGCTACTGTAACTTTAGGTTCATATTCTTTCCATTGAGCTTTTAATTGTTTATCAGGGATTTTTGTATTATCTTTTACAGCTTCTTTTAAAAGTAAGTTAGAACGAATTTCTTGTTTGAAACTAGATTTAGTCATGTCATTTTGTGCTAAAACAGAATCAAAAGAAGAACCATATTGTTTTTTGTAAGTATTATATTGTTCATTAACTTTTTTATCAGAAACTTTTGAACCATATTCTTTTTCAAGAACTTTATTTAAGATCATTTGTTGAAGAACTTGCTTACCAGAAGAAGTTTTCTTCATACTACTATAGTATTCACTTTCAGTAATCTTTCCGCCAGATGTTGTAGCTACTGTCTTTGAACAAGCAGCAAGACCGAAAGTTAAAACAATACCAGATATGGCAACTAACCATTTCTTTTTCATGATAAATATACACATCCATTCAATTAATTTAAATTAACGATAATAACTATACCATAGATATTGAAATGATAGTAAAAAAAACTAAATCTTACAAAAAAATAAAAGAAAAAGTCAGAAAAAATCCAAATACTACGCATAATACTGCGAATATTGATTTTATCTCTTTCTGTGTTTTTAACTTCATACTACATCGCTCCTTCTACGGCAGATATTTGATTTGCCATATTAAATAGATTTAATATGTTGTTTCTCTTTATTTCAAGCTGATTAAGTATGAATTCTTTTACAAAATTGTTGCCTGGTTCGTTTATTATATTTTCTGGGTTTCCATACTGAGATATTTTTCCCTGATTTATTATAAGAACTTTGTCTGATAGAGTTAATGCCTCTTCTGGATCGTGTGTTACTATTATTATTGTTAGGTTAAATTCTTTAGCTATTGTTTTTATACGTTCTTTTATAGACTCTTTTATTACACCGTCAAGTGCGCTAAGTGGTTCATCTAGTAAAAGTATTTTTGGCTTCATTACAAGAGTTCTCGCAAGTGCAACCCTCTGTTTCTGACCACCTGATAGCTGCTCTATTTTTTTATTTAAATGTTCTTTTAATCCAAGTAGATTTATAAAGTCATCTATCTCTTCCTGAGTAGATATACCTGGTTTATTTTTTAGTCCGTATGTTATGTTCTGATAAGCATTTAAATTTGGGAATAATGCGTAATCCTGGAACACTATATTGAACCCTCTTTTTTCCATAGAAACTTTTGTTATATCCTCTCCATTGAAGTTGATTTCTCCTGAGTCTGGATTTGTAAGTCCTAATATTATATTTAATAATGTTGTCTTACCGCATCCTGATGGTCCTAATATAGAAACTATTTCTCCATCACCAACTTCTATGCTTATATCTTTTAAAACTTCTTTTCCGTCGAAACTTTTCTTTATATTTTGTAGTTTTAACATATTATTCTCTCCTTTTAGTTTTTTAACTTTTGTTTTCTATCTTAAAGCCTAACTTTATTTGCCTCGCTCACAAACTCAGTATAGACTAGAAAAACAAGCCATTCAATAAAATCTATGTTAAAAAAAAGTAGTGAAATACTCATTTTGAGCAATAAAAAAAATGTAGTAAAACTACATTTTCACTACATTTTTTCTCATCTACTTTTCTTTTTATCAGTTTTAGTATCCTCTATTTCTTATTGCTTTTTCGTTTTTATTTAGGATTTCTATATATTTATCGTAATCACTGTGTATTATTCCCATGTAAATCATATCGTTTATCACTAGCTGTATTGCCCTAGAGAATATAGCATCTCCGTAAAGCATCTGATCACTACTAGTGCATATCAATATATCTGCATACTTAACTATTTTGCTATCTTTGTAATTTGTTATTACAACAGTTGTCGAACCTCTTTTTTTAGCTGTTTTTATCATTTCAACAGTATCCTTAGAATTTCCAGAATAAGATATCCCTATAGCAACATCATCACTGCTTAAATTATATGCACTTATCTTCTGTAAGTATGAGTCTGTGTACATTTTTACATTTATTCCAAGATAAAGCAGCTTTGTAGCTAAATCATTTGCAGATGATACAGAGTTCTCAACACTATATATATCGACATTTTTAGCGTTTATTATGCAATTTATCATATCCGAATAGCTTTTTAATGATATCGACTCGAGCATACTATTAATTTGATTTTCTACAGTCATTACAATTTTTCCTGGAATCATATCAATTGTATCTTCTCTATTTATATCGAAGCCATGCAGTGGCTTCATAGTACCCTCATCGTCTTTTTTAGTTTTCATAAGGCAATATTTTAATTCATTAAATCCATCTAAACCTATTGATTTTGAAAATCTCATTATAGATGGCTCACTTACACCTGCTTCTTTAGCTACTTTTTTCATTGTAAGTTTTTCTGCTTTTCCATTGAAATTCTTTATAAAATCAGCAACCTTTTTCTCAGATTTGCTAAGTGCCATATATTTTGTCGCTATACGAAAAAGAAGTTCTTCTCTTTCCATATCCATTCCTCCATTCAATGTAGTTTGACTACATTTTTTACTCAAATTTATATTTTGAAAGGCTACTATTTTCAACCTTTTGCTATTATCTTATAATATAATATTTAAGTTAAATTTGAGTTAAGTGAGGACTACACACTACATTTTTCTATTTTTAGTAGTTTTTCTTTTATATCAAGTCCTCCTGCATATCCAGTCATACTTCCATTACTGCCAACAACCCTATGACATGGAACTATTATCGCAATTGGATTTTTGTTGTTTGCATTACCAACAGCCCTACAAGCTTTTCCGTTTCCTATTGCAATAGCTATATCTTTATAACTTCTAGTTTCACCATATGGAATATTTAAAAGTTCTTTCCATACCTTCTTTTGAAACTCAGTTCCTATCATCTCTATTTCAATATCAAATTCTGTCCTTTTTCCAGATAGGTACTCTTCTAATTGTGTGTATGCTTTTTTTATCAATTCAGTTTCTTTTTCTCTTTCATTTTCTTTTTTATAATCAGAAAATACAAGTCCGATTATCTTCTCGTCTTTTTCAGATATTTTTATTCTTCCTATTTCTGTATCATAGCAAAAGTAATTAATCATAATTCTAAATCCTATTCTATTATTCTACTATATTAGTTTTTATATTTTTTCCATCGGCATATTTTTCAAGAAGTCCTTTTATTTCATTCATTCCATTTTCTAATTTATCTTTTCCTGAGAATGAGAATAAGCACATCATTATTTTTTCCGCATTTTCATCTATAGCAGCTCTTCTTGAATCACTTGTTGGGCTACCAAATTTTCCTTCTTCATCAGCTAGAACTGGCATATTAGCTACATTAACCATATCTTTTCCAATTCCTTTGTACTCATCTCCATCTTCTCCAACAGTGAACACTACATTTTCTCCTAAATTTTCTGTATTGTAAGATCCTATTGAGAACTGCGTTTTCATAGATATTAGGTTGTTTATATCTACAATATTGTTTACAAAATATATTCCCTTCCCCTGAAGTACTCTTCTTATAAGCGCTTCTGAAGATGTTCTGTATCTTGAAGGGTTTTTACCACAAGCTTTGTATGCTTTTCTGTTTGCATCTATTGTTTCTTCTGAGGATAAATCTTCTAACTTTATGCTATTTGTAAGTAGTTCACATTCTTCATTTAATAATTTTACAAGTTCTTCTGAACTTTCTTTTACTTTTACCTCCGCTTCAACTACTCCAACCATACAGTCTGGTACTAGATTTTTTAGCTTTTCATCAATTCTTAACATTTTATTACACTTCCTTTTTTAGTTTTTTATTTACAGTCTTATTTTACAACTCTTTGATAAATTTATCACTATTTTGAACTTTATTCTATATTTAATTATGATTTTTTACAAGTTTATAATTCTATTAAAATATGTAAATTTCAATACTTTTATATACTTCAGTATTATATTTATACTTGCCCAAAACATTTTTTGAACTTTACAAAATATTGTAGATATGCTTTTAAGTTATTTTTTTAAAGTTCAATTTAGGTTTATATTTTGCAAATTTCTAGTACAAAACTTGAACCTAAACCCAATTGAAAACATTTACACTCTCTGATAATATAATAAACAAATAAAGAAACAATATTTCAGATAAAAATCTTAAGAAAATAATTTACATTTTACTTCATATTGTTTTTTATTTTTATTAAATATTCTGTAATGAATTATTTATTATATTAATAAACATCAAAAAAATAACTTTTAGGAGGTGAATTAGTTGTTAAAGGATTTATTGAACGAAGAGCTGATACTTTTAAACATAGATGCTTCTGATTGGGAAGATGCAATAAGAAAAGCTGCTCAACCATTAGTTGATGAAAAGAAGGTCACTGAGTCTTATGTAGATGATATTATTGTCGGTGTTAAAAATAATGGGCCTTATATAGTTCTTACTGAACATGTAGCTCTTCCACATGCTAGACCTGAGTCTGGCGCTCTAGAAAGTGCAATCGGTGTTACAACACTTAAAACACCTGTCGAATTTGGTAATGAAGCCAACGACCCAGTAAAATATCTATTTACTTTAAGTGCTAAAGATAGCTCTCAGCATCTAAGTGCACTATCAGAGTTAGCTGGTTTATTTGAAGATAAAGGGTTCTTCAATTTACTAGATAATTCTAATAATCCAAAAGAAATCATGGAATATATAAACAAATAATTATTAATGTAGGAAAAATAATTGTAAATTTTAAGGAGGAAATTATTATGTTTAAAGCTTTAGTATGTTGTCGTGCAGGAATGGGATCAAGTATGTTATTAAAAATAAAAGCGGATCAGGTTATAAAGGAAAACAACTTCCCTATACAGACTGAACATGGAAATCTTGACTCATTAAATGGATTTAACGGAGATTTAGTTATAACTATGGACGATTTATCTCATGAATTAGAAGGTAAAGTTCCTTATGCATTAGGAATACTTAATATAATGGATAAAGATGAAATGAAAGAAAAAATGGAAAAATTCTTAGCTTCAAAATAAGAAATTAAATAATTTTATAATTGGGAGGATATCAATATGTTAGACGCTCTTTTGGCGCAGTCTAGAAATACTGCGTTAATCATGGGACTAATAGCCTTAATAGGTTTATTATTACAGAAAAAATCTGCTACTGATGTAATCAGTGGAACTATGAAAACTGTTATAGGATTTATGGTTTTCAATATAGGTTCTGCTGCTATGTCAGATGTAGTTAATACTTTTACAGAACTTTTCAATACTGCTTTCGGTATAGAAGGGGTTACAACTCAGGTCGAAATTGCTACAGGATTAGCGTTAAATACTTACGGTACTGAAGTTGCATTAGTTATGCTTTTAGGATTTGCAATGAACTTAGTTTTCGCTAAATTAACTAGATTTAAAGCAATATTCTTAACAGGACAGCATTTCTTATACTTCGCTTGTGTTATAGCACTTATATTTATAGCTAATGGTATGCCTACACCTGTTACTATAGTTGCTGGTGGTGTACTTCTAGGATTTTTCGGGGCTGCTCTTCCTTCAGTTTGTCAGCCTTTCATGAATAAAATAACTGGAGCTGATAACCTAGCTATAGGTCACTTCAACTGTATAGGTTATGCATTCTCTGGTTATGTTGGAAAATTATTCTCTAAATTAGAAGGAGATAAAGAGAAAAAAGACTCTAGTGCTATACAGATGCCTAAATTCTTTGAATTATTTAGAGACTTTATATTCTCTGTTGCACTATTCATGGTAGTTTTATTCTACATCGCAGTTATAGCTTGTGTTGCAAATGGACATATGGAATTTGTTCTAGAAAAATCTGGAAATGATATATGGTTTATATATCCATTCCTTCAGGGATTACAGTTCGCAGCTGGAATGAGTGTATTAATCTACGGAGTTCGTCAGTTCATAGCTGAAATAACAGCTGCATTCGTTGCAATATCTGAAAAATATATACCAAACTCTAAACCAGCAGTTGACTGTCCTGCTATATTCCCATTCGCTCCAACTGCAGTTCTTATAGGATTTGTTGGTTCATTCCTTGGTGGATTAGCAGCCATGGCTGGTATGGTAGCATTCAATAGTCCAACTATAATGATACCTGCAGCAGGTATATGCTTCTTCTCTGGTGGTACTTGTGGTATATTTGGTAACGCTTATGGTGGATGGAAAGGTGCATTAGTTGGTTCATTCATAGTTGGTATAGTATTAACAGCAATGCCTCTTGTACTATATCCAGCATTCTCACGGTTAGGAATATCTGGTTCTTCATTCCCTAACGTTGACTACAATATAATAGGTGCAGCACTTAACTGGTTATTAAGCTTATTTGCATAATTATAAAATTTAAGAGCAAGGAATATAAAAATATTCCTTGTTCTTTTTATAAATATTATTAAATTAAATGGAGATTGTATTATTATGACAGAAAGAGATCAGGTTAAAAAATTCTTAGATATAGAGTCTAATGAATTAGATAAATTTAAAAATAACATTGATATAGATGCTTTGACAGATGCAAAAAATTTAATTTTATCTGCTGAAAAAAATAAAAATCGTGTTCATGTAACTGGTATCGGAAAACCAGGTCATGTTGCGGGATATGTTGCATCTTTATTATCTTCAACTGGAACACCAGCATATGAACTTCATGGTACAGAAGCTGTTCATGGTAGTTCTGGGCAGGTACTTCCAGGAGATGTTGTAATAGCTATATCAAATAGTGGTGAAACTGTTGAATTAAAAGCAACTGTTGAAACATTAAAAAGCAATGGAGCTAAAATAATAGCCCTTACTGGAAATAAAAATTCTTGGCTAGCTAATGCAAGTGATGTGGCTTTAATCGCTGGTGTAGAACATGAAGGTGACAATATGAATAAACCACCTCGTTCTAGTATATTAGCCGAAATAATAATGTTACAAAGTCTAAGTATTTTACTTCAGAATGAAAAAGATTTAACTCCAGAAAAATATGTTAAATGGCATCCAGGTGGTGCACTTGGTGCTAGCATTAAAGGAACGGGGGTAAAATAATATGAAAATGGAAGGAATTATAACACCAATTGTTACACCTTTCAAACGTGACAATTCTCAAGAAATAAACTATGACGCAACAAAAGAATTAATTGATCATCTAATATCTCATGGTGTAAACGGAATATTTATCCTTGGAAGTAATGGGGAGTTCCATGTTATAGATGAAGATGAAAAAATAGAATTTACTAAAAAAGTTGTTGAATTTGTAAATAAAAGAGTTCCTGTATATGTTGGAACTGGTGCTTGCTCTACAAGAGCTACTATACGTTTATCAAAAGCTGTAGAAGCTGCTGGTGCAGATGCATTATCAGTAATAACACCATATTTCTTAAAACCTACAGATGAAAATTTATATAATCACTACAAAGAAATAGCTGAAAATGTAAATATACCTATAATGTTATACAATATACCAAAAGCTACAGGTTGCCCCTTAAGTCCAGAATTAGTTGAAAGATTAGCAGATATACCAAATATAAAAGGTATAAAAGATAGTAGTGGAGATATAGATAATCTAAAAGCTTATGCAAAAATAGCAAAAGAAAAAGATATAAACCTATTAGTTGGATCTGACTCAAAGATTTCAATAGCATATGATTTAGGTGCTACTGGTGCAGTTGCTGGAACTAGTAATGTTATAGTTGATACTTTAGTTGGATTAGATAAAGCTCTTAGAAACGAAGATACTGAACTTGCAGAAAAGTTACAGAAGGATATAGACGTTCTTCGTGGGGTTTTAAAACTAGGAACAGTTCCTTCTGTTATGAAAAGAGCCACTGAATTAGCTGGAATAGCTGAAATAGGCCCTGCTAGAAAGCCTGTTCAAGAATTAAGCGCTGAAGATGATGAAAAAATAAAAGAGATGCTTAAATATTATAATTTATAAAATGTATTAGGAAGGTAATTTATATGAATGAATATATAATTGAAGATGATAGAAAAAAATTAATATGTTACACAGTTTTAAATCTTATTTTAACTTTAATTTTATTTATTGTTTCTGCTAGCTTCTTTTCTACTGGATTATTCATAGTTTCTTTTTTAGGAATAACTGGAATGTGGTTTTCTATAAAAGCTATGTGCAAATATGGAAATAGATTAATAAATAAAATTCCTGTGTGTGAATTTAAAAAATCTGAAGTGATTATTCATTCCCTTCCTAAAGAAGAAAATACTATGAAGTACAATGAAATTAAGGAAGTTAAAATATTAAGAGACTCAAAATCATTGAAATTATTCTTTGCTGGAAATAAAGTTAAACATCCTTCTGGATGGAGTTACGTCGGAATAATTTATCCATTCCAGAGATGCCTATTAGCTGATATAGAGAATAATGTAAAAGATTTTTTTAATAACCATAAAGTTAGATACTCAGTTGTAGAAAAAAACTAAAATTTATTTTATAGGAGGTTACTATGCAAAAAATAAATATAACTAAGAGAATAGCGGACACAGGTGCAATGGCGATTGTAAGGGTAGAAACTATTGAAAGAGGTTATGAAATAGCTCAAGGCTGCTTAGATGGGGGAATTGATTGCCTTGAAATAAGCTATACCCTTCCAAATGCAGGTGAAGTTATATCTGCTTTAAAGAAAAAATTTGGTGATCAGTTAGTTGTCGGAGCTGGAACAGTTCTTGATTCAGAAACTGCTAGACATGCTATATTATCTGGTGCTCAGTTTATAATAGCTCCAAACTTAAGTAAAGATGTTGCTATAGTTTGTAATAGATATCAGATACCTTATGCTCCAGGTTGTACATCTGTAACTGAAGCAATAAACGGTTTAGAATACGGTGCAGCTTTTATCAAAGCTTTCCCAATATCTGATTTTTATGGACCAAAATTAGTTTCTGTTTTTAAAACACCTATACCTACAATGCCAATACTTGCATCAGGAGGGATTAACTTAGATAATCTAGAAACTTATGTCAAAAATGGAGTTGACTGTTGCGGCTTTGGTGGTTTATTAACTAAAGGTAATTCTGAAGAAATTGCAGAAAATGCGAGAAAAATTAAAGCCATTATTGATAAAACTCGCTCTTGTATAAATAAATAATAAAATATATTATAATAAAAGACGTATATATTTGCGTCTTTTATTATAATATATTTAAAGATTAGAAATTTTAAAAATAGAACGTTTATTTTTTATAGATGGGAGGTTTACTAATAATGGATAAAGATGTTTTACTTTTAATGAAGTTCTTATCTAAGAAATCTTTTATAACTTTAGCTGATATCGAAAATTCTTTAGAAATGACAAGAAGGCAAGCTAAATATCGAATTCAAAAGCTAAATGATTTATTAAATGAAGAAAAAGTTCCACCTATATTAATATCATCTTCAGCTACAAAAGATATTGTAGTTTCTGATGATACTAAAAAAGTAATAAACTCTCTACTAAAAGATATTGATCAAAATGATGTTTATTACCTTAGCAAAAAAGAACGCTTAATTTATATGTATTTGATGCTTTTTATCAATAAAGCACATTTAACTTTAAATGATTTTATTGATTCACTTCAAGTTAGTCGCTCTACTGTACTTTTAGATTTAAAGGAACTTACTCAAACACTAGAAGAACTAAATATACATATAAAAAATGATAGAAAAAGAGGATATTATCTAGTTGGATCTGAAATGGAAATCAGAAGATTTATGATGAAAAATGTTATATATACTCTGGCAGATGAAGATAATAACAAAGTATTCGATATTTTTATTAATGATTTCTATTTAGATGATTTTAATTATTCAAAAATTTATATTAGTAACCTAGCTAAAAAACACAAAATTCGTTTTGTAGAGAATAGACTTATAGAATTTATATATATTTTTATATTCTTAAATACTAGAATGCAGAATGAAAAATATTCATCTGATGAGATTGTTGGTTTAATGGATATAGACGCTATGTCTTATATGAAAGAATATAAATTTAGCTATGAGTTATTAAAAAAATACAATACTACAGAAAATATAACTAAAGCTGATGTAAACTATATAGCAGCTTGGATTTTAGGTATTTCATTTGGAGATATAAACGAAGATACAAAAGATTGTGTTCTTATTTCTGATTTAATAGGTAAAATGATGACAAGATTTGAATCTTTAAGTGGCGTTCATTATAAAAATACAGAAGAAATTTTTATTCAACTGTATTCTCATTTTAGACCAGCTTATTATAGATTATTGTTTAAACTACCTATTTTCAATCCTGTATGTGATAAGGTTAAAGAAGAATATCCAGAACTATATCAATTGGTTGAACAAACTATGAAACCATTTAATATAATTTTTGGTGAAGAAATCCCAGCTGGGGAAATTGCCTATTTAACTATGCATTTTTCTACTATATATTCTGGTAAAAAAGGAGTTAATATAGCAAAACAGAAAACTGCACTAGTTGTTTGCTCTAATGGAATAGGAAGTTCAGCAATTTTATACAATGAGCTTACTAGTATGTTTCCAGAATTGCATTTTCTATCTCCAATAGATTCATCAAAGTTGTCTGATTTTAGCGAAAAAGTAGATATTATATTCGCTACAAATTATTTGGAAAATATCCCAAATATAAATATTCCTATAATTCATGTTAGTCCTGTCATGTCTATAGCTGAAAGATATCAGGTTATGAGAGAAGTATACATGCAGTTAGGAAGTGGATTCCTGAAAAAAACAAATGTCGATGTTGTTATGGATATTATTTCAAAACATGCTGACATACAAAACAGAGATGCTCTTTATAACGAACTTATAAACTATTTCTCTGAAATAGATAATATATCTAATAAAGATAAAGAAAATGAATTGCATCTTTTAGATATGGTCAGAGAAAATATAATTAGATTAAATATAGAAGCTGAAAATTGGGAAGAGGCAGTTAGACTTTCTTATGAACCTCTTTTAGAAAATGGTTTTATAACTCAAAAGTATATTGATGAAACTGTTAGAATTATGAATTCTGTTGGACCTTATGTTGTTATTACAAAACATACAGCTTTATTACATACTAAGCCAGAATCTGGTGCCTTGTCATGTGCTATGGGTATAGGAGTTTTAAAAAATCCTATAAACTTTGGTAGTGCTGAACATGATCCTATAAAATATGTGTTTAGTCTTAGTGCAATAGATAATCATACACATTTATGTGCTATGGCGGAACTACTAGAATTATTTAATGATGACAAGTTCTTCATGTTTTTAGACACAGCTAATGATTCTGAAGAAGTAATAGAATACATAAAAAGCAATATTAACATTAATTAATTAATTAGACCAACCTTTTAAAACAATTTAACATATATAACATAAAAAGGTGCTATTGCAAATAAATCATATTTTACAATAGCACCTTTTTATTATCTATTTGATTACATTCCACTCATCTACCAATTTCTCTATAGAAAAAGCTGCATTTGCTGGACTTGTAGAAGGTAGTTTTTCTATTTCTATTCCCACATCTGAGCAATATTTATTATATAACTTAAATGATTTATCTCCATTTGCAAATATCCTATCTATTTTACTGTTCTTTACAACTTCAGTTATATCATTTACAACTACATTTTTTATACTACTATCGCTAGAACCTTTGATAACACAAGATTTTATAACGTCCCAAATTGCTATGTTATTTTTTAATAGCATTTCCTTTTTTTCTTCTATAGTAGTTGGAAGTTCTGTTTCTGTAATATTTGAAATCACCTGCCAAAATCTATTTCTAGGATGTCCATAGTAGAAATTCTGCTCTCTTGATTTTACCGATGGAAAACTTCCAAGTATTAATACTTTTGAATTTTCATCGTATACAGGCTCAAAAGTGTGCTCTACCTTTTGATATTTTTTATATTTCTCTCTTAATTCAATTATATCTTTTTCTATTTCTGAGATAATTTCTTTAAATTTATCGTCATCTTTTCCTGTTGGATCCTCAAGTTTTAAATCCTCATCAAACTTTCTTCCTATTATTGGACAAGATACTCCACATCCCATTGAAACCATTAAATCTACCTCTGGTATATCTTGCATCAGTTTAGAATGTTGATTTTCTTCCATGTCTATATCGTATATTTCTTTCATTAATCTTATAGCATCTTTATTTATTTCTCTAAGCTCTGTTCCAGCTGAGTATGGTTCAAATACATCTGATGCGTATTTTCTACAAAGAGCCTCTGCAATCTGACTTCTACAAGAATTATGAACACAGATAAAAGCTATTTTTAGCATATTTTCACCTCTTATCTATATATTCTTTTTAAGCAGTTCAACTATTTCATCTGTTTTAAGTACTTTTCCAACAGATACCACTTTTTCATTTATTACAATACCTGGTGTAGACATAACCCCATAGGTAACAATTTCTATTAAATCTTTTATTTTTTCAATATCTGCATCAAGATTTAATATTTCAACAGCTTCTTTTACATTATCATTTACTTTATCGCACTTTTCACATCCCTCACCAAGCACTTTTATGCTAACTTTTTTATCGCTTAGGTTAGTATTTTCTCCTTTTATAACTTCTTTTTCTATCTCATCTTTTTTCTTATTCTTTCCAAATCCGAAAAGTCCCATATCTTCACCTCAAAATTTTATTATTTTTAGCTAATTTTATCAACATATTCAACACTATATCAACATATATCCAAATACGTTGAATAAATATCCTATTAATATTATACCAATTGTTACAATAGCAAAGAATAGTCCAAGTAATTTAGGTTTTACCGCTTTTCTAAGCATTATCATAGATGGTAGAGATAGCGCTGTAACTCCCATCATAAATGAAAGAACTGTTCCAAGTCCCGCTCCCTTAGCAAATAGACTCTCTGCTATCGGAACTGTTCCAAATATATCTGCATACATTGGAACTCCAACCGCAGTTGCTATAGGTACAGAGTACCATCTTTCAGCTCCAAGCACTTTTTCCACAAATTCTGCTGGAATTACATTGTGTATAATCGCTCCAATTCCAACACCTACAAATATATATATAGCAACTTTTTTAACTGTTTCTAATACTTTCTCTTTTGCAAAAGATATTCTTTCCTTTGTTGTAGGCTCTTCTATATCTAAATCAACATTTGGAGCTTTTCGGATAAATTCTTCTATCTCATCTCCCATATTAGATTTTTCTATAATCAATCCACCTACTACAGCAAGAATTAACCCTACTATTACATACGCAACAGCTATTTTAGTACCAAATATACTCATTAAAAGCACAAGTGATCCCAAGTCTACAAGTGGAGATGATATTAAAAATGAAAATGTCGCTCCCAAAGGAAGCCCTGCACTCGTAAATCCTATAAATAACGGAATTGATGAACACGAGCAAAATGGCGTAACTGTTCCCAAAAGTGCTGCAAGTATATTAATTTTTATTCCTTTGAATTTTTCTAATATCTTTTTCGTTTTTTCTGGTGGAAAATAGCTTTGAATGTATGATATTACAAATATCAACACAGATAGCAATATAAATATTTTAATCACATCGTATATAAAGAATTGAAGTATTCCATATACTGTAGAATTACTATCAAGCCCCAATTTATCTAGTCCCATTCCTACTAGGGTACTTATCCATTTCATTCCCAAGATTTGATTTTGTATAAACATAATTTCCTCTCTTTCTTTTTTGTATTTTATCTATTTTTTATATTTGAATTTTAAATCTATATATTTATATATATCGATATATAAATATTTTTAAAAGCCATCTTAAATATAGATGACTTTAATTTCTTCCATTATATATATGACTATTTTTCACATACTAGATTATTTCTCACAATCACAGCTGTTATCTGCATTTAGCTTAGCCGATGCAGCAAAATCACTTAAAAGATCAAATACTGAGTCAAATGAAGATTCTATTATACTATAGTGCATCCACTTTCCTTCTTTTCTACCAAATACTATTCCAGAATCACAAAGTATTTTCATATGGTGAGAAAGTGTAGACTGACTTATCTGTAATTCTTCAAGTAGTTTACAAGCACATTTTTCTCCATCTTTAAGTATTTCTAATATTTTTATTCTATTTTCATCGCCTAATGCTTTAAATATTTTTATTTCTTTTGTATGTAGTGAGTTCATTTCTATCCCTCCTGATAGTTTATATTATATTTAATATATCGATATATGTCAATATGAACTACTCGCAATTTATTTCTAAAAAAAGACTCCAAAAGCAATTACAAACTGCTCTTAGAGTCTTTATATTTTATAAATGATTTTTATATTTCACAAAATTTAATTTTTAATTATTATATAAATCTTACTCCATCAGAGTATACAGCTTTTCCATTTAGATAAACTGTGTTTATATTTTTTATACAATCTATGTTCTGGCTTAAATCTCCATCTACTACTGTTATATCTGCTATATATCCTTCTTCTATTAATCCAAGTTCATCGCCTTTTCCAAGAACTTTTGCTGGATTTGAAGTTGAAGTCTGTACAGCCTGAACTGGAGTTATTCCGTATTTTACCATGTAGCTCATTTCTTCAGCTATTGGTAATACTGGTGCTCCATACATTACCATATCACTACCTGTACATACAGTTACACCTGTATCGTATAATTTTTTGAAGTTATCTCTGTATGATTCATAAGCTGGTTCATAGTATGCGTAATCTCTCTGTTCTTTAGCTGCAACAGGATCATTGAATACATCTGCATTTCCTTCTTCTATATTCTTTTTACATACTTCATATAAGTAAGTGTATGCAAATATCGTTGGAGTCCAAGCTATTCCTTTATCTCTCATCTGTTCTGCCTGTTCAACAGTTAAGAATGTTCCATGTTCTATTGTGTCAAATCCTGCATCTATGCACATCTGTATTGATGGATGTGTTCCTGCGTGAACAACACATTTTATTCCTCTTCTGTGGCATTCATCAACAGCTACATCTAATTCTTCCTGAGTAAATTCAGGTATATGTGAACGGTGGCTAGTTAGAAGTTTTATCCATTCTGCACCATCTCTCATCTGTTTTCTTATTTCTTTTCTGATTTCCCAAGGACCGTCAACCTGTACAACTTCATCCCAACAATGTCCACCAGTCATACACATTCCTGCGTCAACATGTGTTATTCTTGGTATAGTTATAAATCCTTTTGATTCAGCTAGTTTTAAAGTTTTACATACTCCATGTGGAGAATAGCAATCTCTTACACTAGTGATACCTTTTGTAAATGCAGCCTGTGCGTGCTGAAGTGCGTACATCATTATCATCTGATCGTTGTAATTAAAGCTATCTGGCTGACTATACCAGTATCCAAGATGTGCATGCATATCAAACATTCCTGGCATTATTGTAGCATCTCCAAAATCTCTTATTTCTTCGTTTGGATATTTAGCCTTTACTTCTTCTAATGTTCCTACTGTTTCTATTATACCTCTTTCATTTATGCATACAGCAGAATTGTTTAAAATCGTTTTCCCATCACCTGTAATAATTTTGTTTGCAGTAATTATCATAACATTACCCTCCTAAATTAACCCTATTTTTATTTGTGAATTGAATATTTTAATATTCAATCTATCTCTATTATATAATTTTTCTTGGATTTGTTCTACTTTATTAATAATTTTTTATCAAAATAAAAATAGGCTACCACATTAAATAATATTTAATATGATAGCCTAATACTTATCTTTTTATAAAGTTATTTCTTCTTTACCCGATGATATACTTGCTGAGAAATCTACTCTTCTTAAAAGTATCGCTCCAAGTATTATTATTATTAAATTACTTGCATTCATTGCAAACCATATACCATCACTTCCAAAGTTTGTGAAGTTTTTCAATAATAAAATCATTGGTAAACGCACAACCCAAAGTCTTGCAGTTTCCATTATAAATGAATACTTAGTATTACCAGAACCATTAAATACTCCAACATAATTCTGGAACATAGCCATAAGTGGCATTGTTACAAGTACCCAAATCATATAGTTTATAGCTTCTCTTTGTGTGTTTGCATCATTTGTAAGAAGTGCAATTACTTCTTGTCTAAGTGGGAATATTATTAAACTTCCTATTATCGCTATCCACAAGCTTAGGTTTCTACTTACCTTATATGCTTGTTTAGCTCTTTTTATATTTCCTGCCCCTATATTTTGACCAACGTACGCTGCAAGTACTGAACCTATTGCAAGTACTGGCATAAGAAGCATATTAGATATCTTATTTCCTACACTGAATGCCGCTGTTACAACTGCTCCATAGTCTAGTATTAATGTGTTTAATATTAAAAATCCAAATGAGCTAAGAGCCTGGCTTGCTGCTGATGGAGTTGCTATAAATGTAAGTTTTCTCACTTTGTCCCAATTTTTTAATTTTAGATTTTTTCTTCTAAGTTTTAAATTTTCTTTTCTAATAAATAAGTAGTATAAACAAGCTGGGCAAATTACAATCTGACCTATAACAGTTGCAAGACCTGCTCCAAATACACCAAGTCCTAGTATTTTTACAAATATACCTGTAAGAACTATATTTATCATAACCGCAGTTACCTGTAGAATAACCGGTGTCACAGTATCTCCTTGAGATTGTCTAACAGCCTGGAAACAAGCAAATATAAATGCAAATAGCATTTCCATAGATCTTATTCTTACATACTGAACTGAGTATTCATATACCATATCAGTAGCACCCATCCCTCTGATAACGGATGGACATATTAAGAATAAGATTATATTTATAGCTATACCCAACACAACAGAAAGTACAAATAGTATTCCTGCGTATTCTCTAGCTTCATCGTCTTTTTCTGCTCCTAAGAACTGACTTATGACAGCTACCCCCGCTATCGAAAGCCCTATTTGAAACGATACAAATATATTTATTATCGGCCAAGTAAGCGCAATACTCGCCTGTGCTGCAACAGAGTTTTGCATTTGACCTATAAAGAATGTATCTACAAGGTCATTGAAAGCTTTCATAAAGTTAGCACCAAATACTGGCAATGCTAGTATTATGAATGATTTATATACATTTGGTTCGTATAATAATAGTTGTGTATTATCCTTTTTCTTCAAGAAATTCCCTCCTCTTTTTTTCTCCATTTATTATAATATCACATTATTTTACTTTAATGTAAAATAAAAAGCTGTAAAATAAAATAATTATTCTACAAACATACTTTTTACAAAAAATGAAAAGAGCGTGATTTCTCACGCTCTTTTCGTAATTCAAGTTTACCAGACTCAAACCCTGACTCTTAATTTAAAAATAATACTTAACCGACTATTTCCGAATTATCTCCACTGTACTACACTACTTTTTACCAAAATATATATTATTTTAGCAAAAAGTAATGCAGTAGAGAATAGTCATATATTATTTTTATTTTAAGATTTTGTTCACATAAGTTCGCTACTTCTTATGCAGTTCCTAGATTATTCATCTTGAACTTCTTATGTTTTCACATAAGCACAGACTATATCTTCTTCTTCACCATGATGTGTTAAGAGCCACCCACTTCAGCTCGCTTGAGCTTACTCCCCTCAAGAGGGATAGTCGTTGAACTTTACTCTATTCAAGTCTTAGCTGCTGATCATCCATTACCGAGTACTTAGGATTTAACCATATACCATCCAATTAATTTTTTCTGTTTTCACAACATTCGCACCTATGCTTATTTCATCATTATGCTGTAGTTTAATTGGCTTTAGGACTTTCCAGCAATTCAAGTGGTATATTCGATAGACTAGCTATCTCAGACGCACAAATTTCTTTATACGCTTACTATTGTCGAAAGTCTTTTTCGATTTTAATAAAGTTAAAAAACTAAAAAAAGGAGTTGTTTCTATGAAAAAAACAACAGTATATTTATATTAACATAGTTTATTCACAATTTCAACATTTTTAACTTTTTACCTTTAATTTTTTAATGGCAAAACATTTTCCAAAGTAAAGAATTTTTTATTTTTTAATAAATTTACTTTTATTTTTTAATGTTATTTTTGCAATACTACATAAAATTGTAAATTTTTACAAATTTTATCTTATAAGATATTCTGTATTTTCATCTATCAAAGACCAAGCATCTTCATAATATCCTTCTGCATCTTCGTAACCCTCAAAATCATCTTTATGATCATAGTAGAACTCATCTGCATCAGAATATTCATATACATCATATTCATCAATATACTCTTCTATTAATTCCACATCAGTTTTTATATTATCGTATCCACCATGATTACTTTCTTCGTACAATTTTCCAGTATATATTCCTATTGTAAATTCTTTTTTAAGATTTTCATCTTCTCCATTGTACAATAATTTTTTCTCCCAATTACTTCCTAAAAATTCTACTTCTTTTACTACTGGCTCATACTCATATTCCTCTTGACCTACTATAACCTTACATATTTCATTTTCTTTGTCATCTTTCCATATGTAGTGCTTTTCATAAATATATATATCTTCTCTGTATTCAAAACTTATATTTTCAGTTTTATCTTGATATCCAAGCATCGTTTTACTTATTAAACTCTCTGGCATACCTATATACGGTCCAATTTCTGAAATATGTTCTCTTCCCCAATTTCCCATCTCTTTTCTAAGATTTTTTATTTCTTGAGCTAACTTTTCCCTATCTTCAATTTTTTTCCTTTCCTCTATACCTTCTTTACTCTCTAAAAATTCTTTAACAAATATTTCTACATCATTTTTAAAAATCCAACATTTTTCAGCTTTTAAATTTGTTGAAATAGAATATACCATATCATAATCTTTTTCTTTGTACATTTGTAACATATAAAAATAACTCTTTATTTCTACACATTCTTCTTCTGTTAATCCAAAATTTTTATTCATTTTTTCATAATCCATAAACAGAGTCCTAAGCTTATCGTATTCTTTCATTTCTACAAGTTGTTCAATTTCTTTATTTGCCTGATTTATTCTATCCTCTCTATTCTTAAAAACTATAATTCCAGAAATAAATAATATAAAAATCAATCCAAATATTAAAATAAATTTTCCTTTTTTTCCCATATAATCACCTTTTATATTTTTAAAATTATTAATTTTATTTTATCATAAATATATCAAAATTAAATACTCTAAAAATATATATGATTATATTTTACTAATTTTATTTATTACAATAAAAAAACTGCCTCTTCATAAATTCAAACTCGAATTTAATTTCAGAGACAGTTTTAATATTTTTCAGTTATTCAATTTTATGCATTTTTTAAGAAAGCTTTATAAGCTCTAACTGCTTCGTATATATCAGCTTTGCTTCCTACTTCATATGGAGCATGCATATTAAGTACTGCTACACCACAGTCTATTACCTGCATTCCATA
>OGEP01002018.1_pt1 | contig 19445 bp, 18 predicted proteins | sample 1570721 | NCBI WGS metagenome assembly OGEP01 (sample SAMEA2582131, study PRJEB24529) | metagenome | biome: Human gut stool | place: China | collected 2011 | reverse complement strand
GCAAGCGCCTCACAACTTATAAATGTGTTACATAAAAGTGTGAGGCGCTGAAGCCAGGAGAGCAATCAATATATGTTCGCACAAGTTTAATTAATAAAAGTACGACATCCTTTATATACTATTTAAATACTTTTTTACAAGTAAATTTTTCCATGGTTTTTACTAGGTCATTGAAGTAAGGTACTTCTATATTCGATTCTACATGTAATATTGTGTCACCTTTTAGTGGTTCTCCACCTTTTTCTGTTAGTTTACCTTCTTCTCCGTATAGATACTCGTTGAATCTTCTTATTTTGCTTCCAGTTTCTTTCATTTCAAGTATCCAATTTACGTCAGTTCTTTTTACTTCATGAGTTTCTGCATATTCGTTTATATTTCTCCAACTCATTACATAGCATTTTAGAACATTGTTTAAAAATCTTCTATATTTTAAGCTTCTTATTTTATCTTCAGAAATTTGCTCCATATTGTCAAATGAAGGTCCTTCAAATTCTTTGATCCAAGCACCAACCATATTTTTTTCCATAACTATTTTTCTGCATAGACCGTCTTTTTCTACAGCTAGGCTGACTTCTTTTATGGCATTGTACATAAAGCCGTATATTTTACCAAATTCGCAGCCACAACCTTCACATCTGTATGGATTGTCAATTTCTTCGTTGACCTTTCCTTCTCTTACTATTTCTACTATTTTATCGCTAGTCCCACACAGTGGGCATATTCTTTCTTCCATTTTTTCCCTCCACATATACAAAATATCAAATTATATTTTACAATATAACTTAATATATAACAATAATTAAGCAAATTGTTTTCATATTTAACATCAATTAGTATAAATATTTATTAATAAATAGCAACGTGTCCGTCGCATCTTTTTTCTGTTCCACAGATATATCCACCTTTTTCGTTCTTTAGAATTATCTGTCCTCTACCCATATTGATTTTGTCAGATATTACTTTTACATCGTGTCCTTTTTCTTTAAGACCCTCTGCTATTCCAGCTTTCATATCGTCCTCAACCTCGATTTTCATACCATCAATCCACTGCCATCTAGGTGCATCAAGCGCTTCTTGAGGATTCATTGCAAAGTCAATTAAATTTGTAACTGCTTGGAACTGACCTTGAGGCTGCATAAATGCTCCCATTACACCAAATGCTCCAACAGCTTCACCATTTTGTTTGATAAATCCTGGAATAATTGTATGGTATGGCTTTTTAAATGGCTCGACAATATTATCGTGATTTTCATCTAAGCTAAAATTGTTTCCTCTATTATGAAGTGCGATTCCTGTTCCTGGAATTACGACTCCTGAGCCAAAGTTCATATAATTGCTCTGTATATGAGATACCATATTTCCATCTTTGTCCGCTGTACACATATACACTGTTCCACCACAGAATGGCTCTCCAGCTTCTGGAAATACTGCCTTTTCCCCTATTAACTCACTTCTCTTCTTAGCGTATTCTTGATTTAACATCGCATCCACAGAAACAGTCATTTTCTTAGGATCTGTTACGTACTTCTTAGAATCAGCAAATGCCAACTTCATACACTCAATCATCTTGTGTATATTATCCACAGTTTCTTTTTCTTCATCCAACTCCAATTCTTCCAGTATATTTAATGCAATTAAAACTGTTATTCCATGCCCATTTGGAGGAATTTCGCATATATCATATCCCTTGTAGTTTGTGCTTATTGGCTCAACCCACTGAGGATGGTATTTTTCTAGGTCTGATTTTCTTATCATTCCACCAAATTTTCTACTATGCTCATCTATTAATTCAGCGATTCTACCTCTGTAGAAACTTTCTGCTCCAGTATTCGCAATTTCTTCAAGAGTTTTTGCTTGTCCCTCACATTTAAAGATATCTCCTGCTTGTGGAACTTTTCCATCTATTGTAAATGTATCAAACCATTCTTTCAAAAGCTCTTTGTCTACAAGCTCAGCCTCTACATCCTTCTTAACTCTATCTTTAGGAAGTTTTTCAAGCTCTTTTAAATCATTTGAATAATCTTCAAAAGACTCCTCCCAAAGTTTTGCAACATTAGGATAAACTATATAACCTTCTCTTGCATAATCTATCGCCGGTTTTAAACATTCATACAACGATAACTTACCAAACTTTCTATTTAACTCTGCCCATGCAGCTGGAATTCCAGGAACTGTAACTGCTCCAAATCCATGTCTTGGCATTTTTTTAAGTCCTTTATATGCTTCTTTTGTCATAAGCTCTGGTGCAAATCCACTAGAATTCAGTCCATATAATTTCTTTTCAGATTCTATCCAAACTAGTGAGTACGCATCTCCACCAATCCCATTGCTTGTAGGCTCAGTAACTGCAAGTGCTGCAGCAGTTGCAACAGCAGCATCTACTGCATTTCCACCTTTTCTTAGTATATCTAATCCTGCCTGGGCTGCCTGTGGGTTTGAAGTAGCCACTGCTCCACTCTTTGCATACATAACATTTCTTTCTGATTTGTATCTATTTGACAAAACATTAAAATTCATACTCTACCCCTCACTTCTCAATTTAACTTTCTTACATTTATAATTGTACTTCTTTACCTTTATAACTTTACTTTTTATCAATTATCTATGTATTTTATAATACTCACATCCAAAAATGCTTTTCCTATTACATTTTACCACTGTTTCTGGTAAATTTTCTAGACTATTGTATATCGCTGCAGAAATAGATGCATTTTCTTTTTTACCGTCTATCACTACATCAGCATAGTAACGTCTAAGTCCCTTTGCTGATCTACTGGTATCTTTTTCAAGTGCAATTACAGTTTCGTGATTTTCTGGTGTAAATGTAAGTGCATTGTTTAAATGATCAGTAGTACAAACTATTATCAAAAGCATTGCTAATGCGACAGTAGCCATTTTGCCAGTCTTTTCTCTTATTTTGCGTTTTTTTAGCATTATCATATAAATTGAGAATAATATTAAAAAGTAAATCACTCCAAATTTAATCTCACTATGATTTACATAATTTAATTTAGGTAAATTATATAGCATTAATAAAGCGATAATGGCAGATGCATATGGTATTTCATAGTGAAACTCTCTACCATCTTTTGTCTTAGTTGGTAATTCAACGACCATTTTAGGATATAGGTATATATAAAGTCCCCAAATGAATAGAAGTTCTGCAGACCAAACAATACTTCTTATACGAGTTCCTAAGAATAAAGCTACTATAGAAATAGCCCACATCGCTATATTTAGTTTTCTTATCATTTCTTTTTCTTTATTTATCTGAGCTAGTCTATCCTTTCTCTTTATATGTTTTATCTCATCTTCTCTATTTTTCTCAATTTTATTTCTTGTATTTAAAATCCAATTATCGAACTTTCCATTTTCTTTTTCCTTTATCTCAACGCCATTGCCTTTAAAAGCGATTATTGCTTCTTCAATTCCCTCGTATCCGTTATTAAAAGAAGCTATTTTCTTTCCTTCTTTAGAAAAAATAGTATAATTTTCATCGTTCATTTTATCTAGCTGCACAAATCCTATCTCTCTATATAAATAATTTTTCCTTTTACCAAATGTTGGGATATACTCAACTCCCTCATTAGTTAAAATTATTTTTCTTCTATAGTATTTTATAATTCCGTAAGTAAGCACTACTGTAATGATGATTTCCATTACTGTACAAGTAACCAACATAACTCCATCGTTCTTTGAAATAGCTATATTATTTGCAATTATAGCAAATATAGCATTGAAAACAAGCCCAATAAAAAATATATATAAATTAACTTTCTTCGTTTTTATAATTGCTCTTGAAAAAGAACTTTTCTGTAAGTTATCTTTTGTATTTTTGTTTTTCTTAGCCATAAAAATCACCTCTTTTTATTTTTTTATTGAAAATTGTATAATTTCTATTCAAGTGACATATAATATAAATAGAATGAAATATCAAACACAATTTTCTGATAATTCTTTAATATTATTATCTCATTATATTTAATATTTAACAATAATTTTTAGGTTGAAGTGTCATTATTATTTTGCTTGTAAAATTTAAAAACTATAAAATTAAATCTATAATTTGATAAATACCTTTGACTTATACATACTAGTTTCATTATAATAGTATTATGGTTTTTAATTATATTTTGATTGTATTATATGAAAGGAGGAAACTATGGCAAAAATTAAAGGTTTCTTTGGAAAAATTAAAAATGCTATTATATCCGGATTTAAAGGATTTGGAAATTTCATAAAGAACCATAAAAAGGGAACTGCTGTTGTGCTTGTAATACTACTTGCTGCAGGATTTATGGTTGGAACTGACTACGTAAGAAGAACTAAGGAAGAACAGAAGCTTCGGGAAAAATACGAAATTTATAAAATACCAGCTTATGAAAATATAGACATAAACGGTATGGTTACTCCTAGAGAGTCAAAACAGTATGCTAACCCAGAGAACAACTCTTTAAGCGATATAAGTGTTGAAAATGGTCAAGAAGTAAACGATGGAGATTTACTTTTCACTACTAAAGACAACTCTGTTATAGAACAGATAAATGTTTTAAAATCTCAGTTAACTAGTTTAAACTCTCAGAAATCTCGTTTAAGCAAAAACAATAAAGACAATGTAAATAATGATGCTATTGCTTCTATAAATGCTCAGATTTCTTCAGTAGAAGCTCAGATATCAGCATTAAACAGTAGTGCATATGTTAAAAACACTGCTCCATTTGCTGGAAAAGTGTATATAAATGACCAGAACTCTACTGATATGAACACTTCTTTTATATCTCTTGTAAGTAACGAATTCTTTATGAAAGGATATGTTAGCGAAGACGATTTAGAAAAAGTTCAGATAGACCAGACTGTAAGTATAAAGGTAAATTCTTCTGATAAGAAAATGACTGGTAGAATAAGCTATGTTTCTGATAGACCAACGACTACTAAGACAAAAGAAATGAAAGATAATTTATCTTATTACGAAGTAGATATATCTTTTGAAGATCAGGAAGGTCTAGTAAATGGATTCCACGTAGATGCTGACCTTGAAATAGTATCTAATGAATACAAAGTTCCTACAACTGCAGTATTAAAGAGTGGAGATTCTGCTTATGTAATGAAAGATCTTGATGGAATACTTAAAAAACAGGAAGTTACTATTGTTAAAACAGGAAAGAATGTAACTAAGATAGTTACAAATCTTGAACCAGGAGATAAAATATTAAAACATCCAGATAAATCTATGAAAGAAGGAGATGCAATCCCTTCTGCTGGACTTGTTGATAAATCTCCAAAAATAGACCCTGAAGAATTAAAAATACCTGACGTCAATGGACAAATAGAAGAGTAAAAGTATAAATAGGCTGTTGCAATTTTGCAATAGCCTTTTTTGTTGGCATAATTTTTATAGATTTACTAGAGTGAAAAGAGCGAATAAATCAAAATCACCAAAAACTTTGTCACTATGCGAAGCATATGAGATATAGACAAACTCTTCTCCAGGCTTCGACGCGTAAGCGAAAAACAGTTTTGTTGTAGTTAAAACACGCGTCTGCAGATTGTCGAAAGAGTTTTGTCTATATAACTCATATGCTACATACACTATGAATAGTTTGGTAAATTTTGATTTATACCTCTCTTTTATGTTAGTAAATCTATAAAAAATTATAACTAATAAAATAGGCTTATTGCAAATATTAAACAGCCATTATTTATACATTTTATATCTTGAAAATATTGTTACTATAAAAAGACTGTTACAAGATATGTAACAGTCTTTTGTTGTGTTTGTGCAATTTTGTGTATGTTTTTGTTGTGTTTATTGGGTAATTTTTGTTGTTTATCTATTTATCAAACTATTTCATTAGTTTTGATACTACGTTTGATGGTATTACGAATTCTACTAATCCTGCTGAGCCTGGAGCTACTTCATATTCGTCGAAGCATATAACTAATTCACCTTTGTCATTTATGTAGAATGGCTGATCTTTTTTTATTTTGAATGTATTGTCTACAAAGTATACGTCATTTGAGTCTTTTTTAGTTCTTTCTTTCATCTGAGATAATATGTTTTTGCTTAATACATCTACATAATCGTTGTTTCCAAACATTCCTTCAAGTGTAAGAATTGTTTTGTCTTTTTTATCTATGTTGTATATTTTTCTGCTTGTTGCTGCTGAAGCTTCTGTTTCTGTGTTGTATATAGCAACTGAAAGTGTTTTATCGTTTTCTGCTACAGTTTCTGACCACATTTCCGCAGATTTATGAGTTGTTTTTCCTTCTTTTTCAAGCTCTGCAACCTCTGCTTCATATTTTTTATAAGCTTCTTTACCTTCTTTTTCAAATTCTTTATTTAATTTATACTCTAAATCTTTACTATCTGAGCTTACTTCTGGTAGTGATATTGAAACATCCATACCATCTTTGTCTATTCTGTAATTGTTGAAATTAACTACTCTTATTATATTGCCTATCACTGGTATATTTTCTAAACTCTTTGCAAATGTTGAACTTGCGTTTACTGATACTATTATTAAACCTACTGCAGCTGCTGATGCATACCATTTTTTCATATTTCTTCTCCAATCTTTTTTGTTATTTTCTAATTTTTTATTTTCACTTTCATTGAATGCGTCGTTTATTACATCATCTAGTTCTTTTGGAATTTCAATGTTATTATAGTTTTCTTTTAGTTTATCTATTTTATCGTTTTTCATAGTCTACACCTCTTCTATCTTCGTTAATTCTATTTTTAGTTTTGACAAGCCGGTATATAACCTTGTCTTTATGGTGCTTTCATTCTCTCCTAGCACCTCTGTAATTTCGGAAATCTTCATGTCTTCAAAATATCTAAGTATTATCACCCTCTTATATTTTTCAGGCAAAAGATGCATTGCTCGTTGAAGGTCGAAATTCTCGTATTCATCAAATCCTACCATGCTGTCATTCTGTATCTCATCAGTCATTTCTGTGTATTTATTATTTTTTCTCATATAATCTATAGCACAATTTGATATGATTTGATAAATCCAAGGCTTTATTTTGTCTTCACTTTTTAGCGATTTTTTATTCGCAAGTGCTTTACAAATAGCATCGTGAACAATGTCTAAGGCATCGTTTTGGTTTTTAGTATAGCTATAGGCGAATCTGTACAAGCTATCCTTGTTGTCGACGATGTACTGCTTAATGAGCTTTTCCTTCTTTTTATCTAATAAGTTATATATTTTCATCTTCTTATTTCCTCCTTCATATATAAGACGATTTATCCATGCTAAAAAGTTTGATTTTTTTTGAAAAAATTTTATAAATTTATTCTTAGATTCTTTTATATGTTGAAATAGTTAATTCTTATCATCTTATATATCTACTACTCTGCTATTATATATCCTCAATCCTTTCTTAAAAACAAATTATGTTAATCTGTATCTTATCTGTAATTTTAATCGTAATATTTTTCATCTTTGTATCTTTTCTGTAACTAAAAAAAGACCGATTGAAATTTTATATTTCAATCAGCCTTTTAACCTAATTCTTTAATTTATAATACCTTGCTCATAAAGTATCTCGTATGCCCCTTAGGACAGTCTTCCAATTCCCCAAACACACTATATCCATGAGCTAAGTAGAAATCTTTAGCCTGAAAATCAAATGTATCCAGATGAATTAAGTGAGATCCATTTTCTTTGGCAACTCTTTCCACTTCTTCAAGCAGTAATGTACCCAGACCTTCGCCTCTCATAGACTCGTCTATCCAAAATGTGTCTATGTAGATACATCTCCAGCAGTACATTCTAACAATTATCCCCGCCAAAATCTTTCCATCTTCAGATAGAACTTTTCTGCTCAAATCTATGAAATTCTCCTCTTGAGTAGCTGGAACTTGAGATAGATTATAATCTACTAATTTATCCACAAGAAATGCTTTGTCAGAACCATTACACCCCGAAACAGTGTAGTTATTTTCCTTAGTAAATCTCTTTAAATCCATTTCGCCATCTTTTAATTTTGATTTAGATGTAGCTTTAATCCTCATAACAACCACTCCATTCCCAAATAAATAAATTAATTTATTTTTAATAAATTTTAATATCCAAAGAATCTAGCAAGCTCATTGCTTCAGGGAACGAAAAATTTGCTCCCTTTATTTTACAATTTGTAATATCTACTAAATATCCTTTAGCTTCTCTAAAATCAGCATTTCTAATATCACAAATATTAAATCTCGTCTGAGTCAAGTCGCATCCCTTAAACTTGCACTCCTTTAAACACGATTCATCAAACATAGAATCATGAATAATATTTCCACCAAAATCAAATTTTTTGATATCCATTTTTATAAATGAAGAATATTTTAAATAACATTCTTTCAACTTTGAAAACGGGTTTGAATATCCCCTCTCAACAGTGATATCCTTCCAGTTAATTCCTATCAAGTTGCATTTTTCAAACTCGCACTCCTTAAAAACAGTCAATTCAAACTTGTTTCCAGCGATGTTACAGTTTGTAAATTTACAGTCTTTAAACAGGCAATTATGTATTAAACTCTCAGAAATAGAGCAGTTTTCAAAATTACAGTCGATAAATTTAATATTTTCTATTTCTTCCGACTCAATCTCAAAATTCCCTAATTCCTCATATTCATACTCATCTCTATTAAATATCATAATCCTTTTACTTACTACCTTTCACTCAAAATCCTTAATCCTAAAGAACTTTTCCTTTAGAAATTAAGAATCTTCTTCTATATTTTAACTCTGCATAGTCAACAATTTTCTTTAAATACACAGTGTTTGTAAGTCCTCCAGCTATACCTATTACTGGTATTCCTTGTACAAACTTCATATAAAGCATTTCCTTTGATACAGAATTTGCTGCAGCTGCAATCTGATAATCTATATCCTCTTTTTCTACAACAAATTCGTATTTATCAACTTCATCTATAAATCTATTCAATTCATCATTCTGTTTTTCAAATTTATCTGATTCTTGCATAGAAACTTCGATAATTTTTAGAATAAAGAACTTCTCAAAATCGCTCTCATATTCAAATCCATAGCTCATAGCTACCTCGTATATACTTTTCAAGATAACTCCTGTAAATACTGGAATATCTGGAATTCCTACTCCTAAAGCACCCATTCCTGCACCTTCAATCCCAGAAAGAAGAATATTTTTATTTTTTCCAGCAAATGCAACCTTTGAAAATGATTTAAGTGACCTTCTATTCCCTGTTTCTGCATGCCATCTTTCTCTATTTTCATACTCAAAATCGTACTTTTCCTTGTCGTAAGTCTTTTCTATTATTCCCGATCCCTTGCTAAAAACTACTTCAAAAGCTTTTCTAAACGCTGCATTTAATGTTGATTGTAGTTTTTCGGGAACTTTATCCTCAAGCAGTTTGTTTATTTGCGATTCTTTTTTATTCTCTCTTTTTTTGAGCATCTTATCTTCTTGTTTAAGAAGTAACTCCCATTCTTTGTCCTTAGGACTTTTCTTCTGAAAAATCATCTTAAGCACCCCAATTCAAAATATATTGTTGTTATTAAATTTATAATAATTATTTTAGTTTACATAATTTTATTATACATAACTATTTATCTGTTTTTAAATACTTTTACCAAAAATACTGCCATTCCACCAAAAACTAATACTAAAAATACAAATACAGACATGCTATGCAAGTTTCCTCCACCTATTGATTGAAATGTCATGTATGAGAAATATATCATAATCATCATTTTTAGGTATGTTTGCATATTTCTAAGATTGGTATATACTCTTTCCACATTTTCATCAGTTATTTGTACTCCTGTATTCCATATGTTTGGAAATCTCTCAAGTACAGACATCATTGTAAACAACAGTATCTGCACAACAATAAGTATCCATATCGAATTTTTAGATGAATATTTGTCTATTTCTCCAGCGATATTATAGTGCCCTGGAATCATATCTGGAATACTTTTCCACGTTATTATTACGTATAACACTATCCCAACAACAGACAGTAGACTTATTAAGTTTGCTATTTTGCTAAAAGTTGTCTTTTTACCGTATAAACTCTCATCTACTACTCTCTTAATCATAAAAATCACCTTGCTTTAATTTCAATTAAAAAACTTAAAAAGTTATTCTCATCTGGTACCATAATGCTCCACCATGCTCAGAGCACGAAACTCCCTCATTTTCAAATCCAAACTTAGCGTAATAATGAAGCTTAGCTTCCTTGCAAGTAAGCACTAATCCTTTTTTACCTTCTTTTCTACAATCCTCTATTGCTCTTTCTAGTAACATGCCTGCACACCCTTTTCTTCTATACTCTGGTAAAGTTGCCACACCAAAAATCATCTGCCAATCTCCATTTTCATCGTGTAAAGACGCATCTGCAAACATCTCATCTACTAAATCCGTATCATTTGTAACCATTCCATTTACAAAACTTACAAGCTTATCCCCGTCGTATAAAAGCCAAAATCTATCTGCAAAATGGTTTAATCTCTTTTCAAAAGACTCCTCACTTGCTGCTTCAGCTTCTGGAAAACAAGCAGCCTCAACATCTGTAATATCTCTTAAATCTTCTATAGTAGCTTTTCTAATAATCATAATAAAATCCTCTCTTTAATCAATTTATTTCTTAAAATCAAATAATTTCAGTCTTTTAAATTTTTTAATATAATTTCTAAAAATCAAAAACTTTCTTTAAATAAATTATACCAAAATTAAAACATTCTTTCACAAAATATTTTCTAAAAATTCTTAAGATATTAGCATTATTAGGAAAAGATATTTTCAATGAAGATAAATAAATATATATTATAAAAAAGGGCTACCGCATTAATGTTAGTTAATACGATAGCCCCTTTCTCATTTTATTATTTTTATTTTTTATATTCAACTTTCACCATTCACAAATATTTATATATATTATTAAATAACTTAAATCATTCTAAAAAACTATATATAATAAGCAAAAATCGCCTAAAATATTGAATTCATTTAAAAACCTAATTCACATAAATCATCTCATTGACAAGCTGAAATACCGAGGTATATACTGAAAATATAGAAAAGTGAATCAGATTCTCTTTTTATTCAATGCCTGCTTTATGAGTTAAATCTAGCAATATTTCTCTGGTTGTAACCTCATCAAAATACAAATTTTGATTAAGAATACTACCTGATGCATAAGCATTTATAATTGCATGAATAGTACTTGCATAAGTGCGTAATCTATCGTGGTCAACAGATGGATATTCACGTTCTAATAACATAACAAGCATGTCATTAAAACTGCCTGCATTGTTTGGAATATCATTTTTACTACTTGTAATCATGCGAGTTACACTGGCATTGTAATAACATTTAAACATGGGATGTTCGTAGTATTCTTTATTACGCAAAAGAAGATAGTCAATCGACTCTTCTAAAGTAGTTGTTTTCATAGCTCCGTCTATGGATTCTTGAATATAATCTTGAAGAAATTCATTCCATAGTTCAATTAAAATATCTGATTTACTCTTATAATGACGGTAAAATGCACCAATAGAATATCCTGCCATTGTTACAATATCCTCGATACTTGTATTATCAAACCCTTTTTCAAGGAAAAGTGTTCTGGCAGAATTTAAAAACTGTTGATGAGTGCGTTCACTTTTTTTTGCTTGTAACATTATTGTTCAACCTTTCTTTTTAATTTATCGTTATTAAATTATAGCAAATGTGAAATTCTGATGCAAGAAGCTGCTTTTTGTGTACAATTAACAAAACTTATATAAAATTAAAAGCAAAATAATTGCATTAGGTAAAAGAAAAACAAACTTATAAAATCTAGGATTGCAACAGAAGGGAGTTTTAAGTGATGAGATGTAAAGGAAAAATAGCTTTAGTAACTGGATGTACTAATGGAATCGGTAAGGAAACTATGTATAAGTTATTAGAAGAAGGCGCAGATGTTTATATGCTTGTACGCCGAGTTGAATATGGTGAAGAACTTGCCAAAGAAACAGAAGGAAAATACCCTGGAAAAGTTAGAAAGGTTATTTACTTCCAGTGTAATAAGCTAGAAACTATTGAAAGTGCTATTAAAACTGCTTATGAAGATGCAGGACGTATTGATATATTTATCAATAATGCTATTGGTGGTCCAACAATGGCTAAGGATAATACAACAGTTGTCGACACTAGCCATGAAACATGCATGGGAATAATGGAAGGAATACTTGGCGTAAGTGCTGAATGTTGTAGAGTTGTTATTCCTCTTATGATTAAAGGCGGTGGAGGATCAATTGTCAATGTGTCCTCATCAACTTCTGTTCAGGCTGATGTATCTCGTACTTATTATGGAGTGGCAAAAGCAGCTTTAAATATGCTAACTCAACAGATTGCTGTTCAGTATGGAAGACAAGGTATTAGATGTAATGCTGTTCTTCCAGGATTTACAGTATCACAGGCAACAGAACGGGCACTTCCTGAAGAATTTAAAGAAGCGTGGTTAAAACACACATTAATTCGTCGTCTTGGTGAACCTAGAGATCAAGCTAATGCAATTGTATTCTTTGCTTCTGATGAATCTTCTTGGATTACAGGACAACTTATGGAAGTTTGTGGTGGTTACGGATTAGCAGCACCTATGTTTGGCGACATTGTAGAATAAGGGAGGAATTATCATGACAACAAAATATCCATTACTTTTATCACCAGGAAAAATTGGCTCAATTGAACTTAGAAACAAAACTGTTATGAGTGCAATGGGAATGAATCAATCAACAAATGGTTTTGTAAATGAAGCAGTAATTAATCATTACGCTGAACATGCAAAAGGTGGCGTAGGATTAATTGTTGTAGAAGTAACTTGTGTAGATTCACCAGTTGGTCTAAACACTGCAAATATGTTAGTAATTGACGATGATAAGTTTATACCAGGAATGACTAAACTTGCCGATGCAATTCACAAAGAAGGCTCTAAATGTGTTCTTCAGATTAGCCACACAGGACGTGGTGCACGTCGAGCAATCACAGGACATCAGCCAGTAGCTCCAAGTGCAGTTGCAATGCCTTACTCTTTTATGATGGGCTTAGAAAATGAAGAACCTAGAGAATTAACAATAGATGAAATTCATGAAATTGAAGAAAAATACGCTCAAGCTGCTCTTCGTGCGAAAAAAGCAGGATTTGATGGTGTAGAAATCCATAGTGTTGGATATTATCTTGGAGAACAATTCCTTTCTTCTACTGCTAATGTAAGAACTGACGAATACGGTGGCAATCCAGAAAATAGAGTTCGTTTCCATTTAAATATTATTAAAAGAATTCGTGAATTATGCGGAGATGATTTTACTATTATTGTAAAATATAGTGCTATGGAACGTGGCGAAGATGCTGGTATTACTATGGAAGATGGAATTTATTATGCAAAAAGATTCCAAGATGCCGGTGTTGATGCACTAGAAGTACTAGCTGGAACATGGAAAAAAGAAGCTAACATGGAAGATCTTCCTGATTCTGCATCTAACTATTGTCAGGCTGTTGGACTTTGCCAGGCTTTAAAATATGGTATCTTAAAAATGACTGGTAAACCTGCTACTATTGCTATGATTGGTGGTGGACGAGCACAGAATCCAGACATTGCTGAAAAAGCATTAGAAGATAAACAATGTGAATTTATTTTCCTTGGACATTCATTATTAGCAGAACCAAATCTTGTTAATTTAATTATAGAAGACCGTCAAGATGAAATCCGTCCTTGCATAGGATGTGGAACTTGTATTGACACACAGTTACAAAGTGGCGGAACTTGTTGTTGTTCTGGTAATGCTGTTATTGGACAAGGAAACAATGATTATACAATAACACCTGCTGAAGAAATCAAAAATGTAGTTGTAATTGGTGGTGGAGTTGCTGGTGTAGAAGCAGCTCGTATTGCAGCAAAAAGAGGACATAAAGTATCTCTTTACGAAAAAGATGATAAAATCGGCGGACAACTTTACTATGCTGTAAAACCACCTCACAAACAAAATATGGAACCATTAATTCCATATCTAGAAAGACAGCTAGAAGTAACAGGTGTTGATGTTCATTTAAATACAGAAATTTCTGCAGAAGAAATAATCAATATGAGTCCAGACGCGGTAATATGCGCAACTGGTGTACATCCTGCTAAACTTTCTATACCTGGTTTTGAACACGCTGTAAATGCAAAAGAAGTTCTTGACGGAAAAGAAGTAGGCAAAAAAGTTGTAATTATCGGTGGTGGAAGTGTCGGAATTGAAACTGCTGAACTACTTGCTTCAATGGGTAAAAAAGTTACAATTATTGAAATGATGGATAAATTAGCAGATAAAATGGTAAATGTAACAAGAACAATAGTATTAGGACATCTACGCGAATACGGTGTTGATTTCAAAACTTCTTGCCTATGTCAAGAAATTAAAAATGACTCTGTAGTATGCAAAGAAAAAGATGGAACTATTGTCGACATACCTGCTAATGACGTTATAATTGCAATAGGAGATCGTCCAGAAACATCTCTATATGAAGAACTAAAAGGACGCATCCTAGAAGTTTATAACGTTGGAGACAGTGCAAGTGGCGGAACAATTGCTAAAGGTGTAAACCAGGCATACAACTGTGCATTGAATTTATAAATAAAAACGATAAATAAAAAGGTTGTTTTTTATATATTAACGCTTAAAAGAGGCTGTTGCAATTTGCAATGGCCTTTTTAAGTGAGTAATCACAACTATTTTCTCTCCAGTCCTCATAACTATATTTCTTGTTTATTAACTCTTTTAGACTTATAATATAGTAAATCAAAATTATTTTGAAAGGTGTGTAAATAATTGAATAAATTTAAAATAGATGAGGAAAAATTTAAAACATTTATTCAATAATTTTCAAGGAGGAATGTCATTATGGCAGAATCAAGATTAATCGGAGGATATCCTGTAATTGGTATCAGACCAACAATTGACGGAAGAAGAGGAGCATTAAAAGTTCGTGAATCTCTGGAAGATCAGACAATGGGAATGGCAAAAGCTGCAAAAAAATTGTTTGAAGAGAATTTAAGATATTCCAATGGAGAACCAGTAAAAGTAGTAATCGCTGACACAACAATCGGACGTGTTGCAGAATCTGCAGCATGTGCTGAAAAATTCAAAAAAGAAGGCGTTGACATTACACTGACAGTGACACCATGCTGGTGCTACGGATCAGAGACAATGGATATGGATCCTCAGACAATCAAAGCTGTATGGGGCTTCAACGGAACAGAAAGACCAGGAGCAGTTTACCTTGCATCCGTAAGGGTAAAGATCCTTCGGATCCTCCCTTACGATCACCGCCTCCGACTGCGGATCCTCCAGCCAATAGATGCCGGGAGCAATGTAGACCGTCACCGGGTGTTCCACAGTTGCTGCGTTTAGTGCTCCATCCGACAGGACTTCTCTGATGTTATTGTAAGTGTATGGATTTTTCTGTACTTCCTCGTTCGCAAACCTGCTGTCCAGCAGGAGATGACAGGAATCGGGGTCAGGTTTTATCATAAATGTTTTCCCTTCCTCAGAATAAAATAAGTGACTGATTACTTTTTACTATAGTAAACGACCACTTATTTATCAAGAGATTAAGTTATTAATATCCTACCATAGAAGTAAAAATTATGGTGAGAAGTCATGAAGAATTGTATCATGCTATGGAAAAATGACGCTGTTGATCTTGCCATCAACAACCAGAGAAGAGCTTTTTCGGATGCGTATAATAATGAAGTGCTGGCAGAAAGTAAAATTTATATTGAACTTCCCTCCAAAAATCCACTCAGTAAATTAAGTTCCCTGGAAACCGAAGATTTAAAAAATACCCCCTGCATTCTTGTCATCAACCAGACCGGACAGCAGGATACCGCTTGCCTTTTTCACACTTCTAATAAACCACTGCTGCCAGAATGATATATACCAGAATCGACACCATACAGTACATAGAATTGGTTGTTGATACATAGGCACTGCCCTCTTCCTTTTTCAGAAAAGTCTGCATGCTGAAAGTGGCCGGCGCCGACATATAGGAAATGATGGCAAGATTCAACAGCATGTTATCTCCTATCCACAAATGCACTGCCCACAGCACTCCAATTGCCATAAGTGTCTGTAGCAGAACTCTCATCAGGATTGTCTTCAGGCATGGCCGGATCAGTTCCTTTGTCAGTTCCATGCTATATCCCACAACGATCAGAATGATTGCTGTCACGGATGTGGTAAGGATCCCTTCCACCGCCAGATATGCACCGCCGAAGGGACTGTCGATCAGGCAAATCACCACCTTGGACAGTCCTGCCAGGATTCCAAGCACACTTGCAATAAATGCCGGTGTGTGGAATGCACTCATACATAGTTTCTTTGCATTGATCTTCTCTCCGTTTTCCACCTGTCCCAGCATCCCCATATAGATGCTGAATCCAAACAAAAGTCCTGCAATATCCAGTACTGCGATCTGTGAGAGATTTTCCTGCCCGCACAGGCTGGTATACAAAGGATACGCCATGAGGCCACCCTCATATACACTGACCATAAACGGCAGGTACTTGCGGTATTCTCCGTTCATAAGCGGCTTCAACAGAAATCCTACTCCGAAAGATACCACCAGCATAACGAACATAATCCCCACCAGTTTCCAGGTCTCCACACTGTAATCCGCTGTGGCCAGTGCATGAAAGATTGCCACCGGAAGCATGATATTGGTTACCAGCAGTTTCATATTATCTATTCCGCTTTTGGTAAGTAACTTTAATTTTCTGCATGCCATACCGAGAACCAGCATGACAAGTACCGGCAATATAATTTCTAATATTCTCATTTGTTATCTCTTTCCGAGGTATCCTATACTTTTTTATTTATTATACTTCGATTTTCCTATCCTGTATATTATGTATCCCGGAAGTTTTGTAGAAATGTTTTAGAATTGATGCAGAAATGTTAATGCCAGAATTCGGTCTGCATTTCAGATATGCAAAAAGGCACTGTATCTCAATTTTTTTGAAATACAATGCCTTTTTTACAACACAATCTTACCCAAAGAAATTATACTTGTTAGCCTCAAAAGCTTCCATATAGGTTGCCCCATTGGAACCATACCGGTTGGATGCGCTGACCACATTTTCGGAAGCATTCTTATTGATGTGCTCACCGAGAAATCCTATTTTGGAGGCGATGCCATTCTCTCCTCCCAGTACCTTCTGTAAGGTATCCGCATCCGCATTCCGGAATACTTTCTCGTCCACGATCAGGCTTCCGTCCTTTGCCTGACTGATTCCTATACTTTCCAGTGATTCTTTACTGCCCGCTGGAATGTTTTTTAACTGTTGCTGGTAAAATTCATTCATGATTCCGCCGGTGGTCTTAAGCTGCTTCATGGTAGCATTGTACGCTTCCACCATTTTGTTCACATCACTCAGGATGTCCGTGGTGTCTCCGCTCTCTTTTGCCTTGTCGTAGATGGAATCCTTATCGCTGCCTGCAAGCTTTGACGCAGATTGGCTCAACTTCTCCGACAGATCCTCCAGCTTTGCATAATTATTTTTCCTCAGAATGTCCGTGGCACCGGTACTTGTGGTGTTCATGCTCTTCCCGATGGTTCCCAGCAGGTTCTGGGATGACTTGTTATTGATAATGTCCAAGAGCGACGTTCTCTGAATGGGAATCCCGCTTTTTGCTGCGGAATTTGCCAGCATTTGGGTTGTGATCCTCATTTTGCGACCTCCTTTGATCTGCAATTTTTTCTCTCTGTCTTCTATATCGCCGCTTTTCTTTCACCCTTAATATGTCTTGTAACGAACCGATCTTTTCATGTAACGAAACATCAAAAAATCAGCAGGCCCATCACCCGCTGATTCCTTTCTGAAGCATCACCGCTTACACTTTTCTCAGATACTTCATGTATGCGGTGACAAAGTCATTGTATTTCTGTTTTGCTAAAAATACGCTCTCACCGTTTTTCAATTCTATGTTGCTGTTGTCATACCGGGCGACCTCCTGCAGATTCACAAGAAATCCTCGATGGGAGCGGAAAAAGCGATCTCCCAGCTTCTGCTCCAGCACTTCCATTTTTTCATAAAAACAGTAGGGCTCCTTCTTTGACTTGGTGTGCAGCATAATTTTTCTGGCCTGGTTCTCGGCATAGAGGATATCATCCACAGGAATCCTGACATAGTTGCCGCCTACTTTTATAACCAGCGGTTCAACATTCTTTTTACTCCGGATCTGGCAGATTGCCCTGTCCATGACTTCTGTGAACTTCTGCTCATCGATAGGCTTCAAAAGATAATGAAACGCCCCCACATCATAGCCTTCAAACACATATTCACGTAAGGCCGTCACGAAGATAATCAGTGCATCCGACCTTTCCCGGATCTTTCTGGCCGTCTCCATACCGTCCGGTTCCGCCGCATTCTGCTCCCGGTTCAGGGAAATATCTAACAGGATCAGGTCAAACGCCGTCGGATCCGCCAACAGTTCTCCGCCGTCGGCAAACAGTCGGATTTCCCCCTCCGTACATTTCTCTACCAGCCTTTTCAGGTATTCTCTTATGGGCTGTTCATCGTCACATATTGCTATTTTCAGCATTCGTCTTCTACTCCCCCGGATCTTATTCCATTCAAACATTTCCTTTTTTATATCGCCACTTTTCCTTTGAAATTCAATCCTATGTAACGAAATGCGATTTTTGTGTAACGAAAAAATCAGCGGGTATATAGCATCCCAAAAGCTCTCTCTTGCGAGAGAGCTTGGTCTGCACCTGTAAAGTCAAGGTTGTTTTGGTGTAAATAGCATAAAAACGACAAATTCCATACAAAAAATTTCCCAAATCAGAAATTTTTGTACGGAATTTACTTGTTTTGCTTATATAGCGAAAATGGAGACTTTTCAAACGGTAAAATTCCACATTTTTGTATTTTTTTCGTCCAAAACGGCGATTTAAATACAAACAAGATTTCCACTGACTGTCCCGATGCAACGCTCACAAAGAGAATTACTATCACTCTGCGAACAGTTCCTTCTTCCGTTCAATCATCTCATCAATCTTCTCAATATACAGCCCTACATCCTTGACATTATCACACCGTTCGATCCGTCCATCGGGGAAGACCCGCTTGGTGATGCTTCCGGCACCTAATGCCACAATGGTCTGTTTCTCCTCCATGATGAGGATGTTGTACAGTCCGTATTTGCCGGGACGGGCGTAGCCGGTGTTCTCAAAGTTGCCGGACATGTTCTTCTGTCGGTAGAGGTAATAAGGTTTCATTCCAAGCTTCTCAGCTCCCGCCGCCGCGATCTTCATGGTTTCGTCGGTGTTGTGAAGCATGGAGACGCCGTTCTCCTGGATCCACTGGTTCAGGCGGGATGCACGCTTGATCGCCAGGGAATGAACGGTCAGGCTGTCCGGGGCCAGCTCCACGATCTTTTCGATGG
>OGEP01001990.1_pt1 | contig 19703 bp, 20 predicted proteins | sample 1570721 | NCBI WGS metagenome assembly OGEP01 (sample SAMEA2582131, study PRJEB24529) | metagenome | biome: Human gut stool | place: China | collected 2011 | reverse complement strand
AGCATGCTCCTGAGAAGAAAAATGGCGATGATGGATTGCCAATTCCTCCTTATAAGGTATATAATATCGGTAATAATTCTCCAGAAAATCTTTTAGACTTTGTAACCATCCTTCAGGATGAACTTATCCGTGCGGGTGTACTTTCCAACGACTATGACTTTGAATCCCACAAAGAACTCGTTCCGATGCAACCTGGAGATGTGCCTGTGACATATGCTGATACTACTCCTTTGCAGCAAGATTTTGGATTTAAACCGTCAACATCATTACGTGAGGGATTGAGAAGATTTGCAGGGTGGTATGCTAAGTATTATAACACGTTTAAATACCATCCATAAATCGATTATATAAAAATAAAAAGATAAAATCATTATGAGCATTTTTGCGGGTAAAACCCTTATGATTACTGGTGGAACAGGTTCCTTCGGCAATGCAGTGTTGAATCGTTTCCTCCGTACCGACATTGGCGAAATCCGTATTTTTTCACGGGATGAGAAGAAGCAGGATGATATGCGTCACGAATATCAGGTAAAGTATCCTGATGTGGCGCACAAAATCAAGTTCTTTATTGGCGATGTACGTAATTTGCAGTCATGTAAGAACGCAATGCCTGGAGTTGACTATATCTTTCACGCTGCGGCTTTGAAGCAGGTTCCAAGTTGCGAGTTCTTCCCTATGGAAGCAGTGAAAACCAATGTAATCGGTACTGATAACGTTTTGACAGCTGCTATCGAGGCTGGCGTTGGTGCTGTGATATGTCTATCTACGGATAAGGCAGCCTATCCTATCAATGCTATGGGTATCACGAAAGCTGTTGAGGAGAAGATTGCAGTGGCTAAGAGCCGTTACTCAGGCAAGACCAAGATTTGCTGTACGCGTTATGGGAATGTGATGTGTTCTCGCGGTTCTGTAATCCCTCTGTGGATAGAGCAAATCCGCAATGGTAATCCTGTAACTTTGACTGAGCCTACGATGACTCGCTTTATCATGTCGTTGGAAGAGGCGGTAGACCTTGTACTTTTCGCTTTCGAGCATGGACAGAACGGTGACATCCTTGTACAGAAAGCTCCGGCTTGCACCATCCAGACTCAGGCAGAGGCTGTTTGTGAGCTCTTTGGTGGTAAGAAGGAAGACATTAAGGTTATCGGTATCCGTCATGGTGAGAAGATTTATGAGACATTACTCACCAATGAAGAATGTGCCAAGGCTGAAGATATGGGTAATTTCTATCGCGTTCCTGCAGATAATCGTGGCTTGAATTATGATAAGTTCTTCAAAGAAGGTGAAACGGAACGTAACACACTTACAGAGTTCAATTCTAATAATACTTATATATTGAATGTAGAAGAGGCCAAGGCTAAAATAGCCGCTCTTGATTACATCAAAAAGGAATTGAGTGGCGAGGGTAATTTCATACAATAATAGACTTATGAATATTTTAGTTACCGGTGCCAAAGGTTTTGTTGGTAGAAATCTTTGTGCTCAACTTAATAATATCAAAAACGGAAAGGCTCGTTGTTATGGTGATTTGAAGATTGATGAAGTCTTTGAATACGATATTGATTCCACTTCCGAACAATTAGATGTCTGGTGTCAAAAAGCCGATTTTGTGTTCAACCTTGCTGGAGTGAACCGTCCCAAAGAGAATGACGAGTTCATGAAAGGTAATTTTGGTTTTGCAGGCACATTGCTTGATACACTGAAGAAACATCATAATACTTGTCCTGTCATGCTCTCTTCCAGTGCACAAGCTTCGCTGACAGGTCGCTTCGGTAACAGTGAATACGGTCGCAGCAAAAAGGCTGGTGAAGATTTATTTCTACAGTACGGTAAAGATACGGGAGCCAAAGTGCTGGTTTATCGTTTTCCGAACCTTTACGGCAAATGGTGTCGTCCCAACTACAACAGTGCTGTTGCTACATTCTGCAACAATATCGCTAACGACCTTCCTATACAAGTCAGTGATTCAAGTGTAGAACTGGAGCTGCTTTATATTGACGATCTCATAGACGAGATGATTCATGCTCTGAAAAGTGAGGAACATCGTTGCGAATTTGAAGGTCTTGACGTACATCCATTGGTGGATGGCAGATACTGTTATTGTCCGGTTACCCATAAGGTAACATTAGGCGAAATAGTTGATTTGCTGCATCAGTTTGCAGAAATGCCAAAGACGCTGATGATCCCTGAAATCCCGGCAGACTCGTTTGCTAAGAGATTGTACAGTACTTTTCTGAGTTACTTACCCAAAGAAAAGGTAATTTTTGATCTGAAGATGAATGTAGATCAGCGTGGCTCATTTACAGAACTTGTACATACCTTGAACTGTGGCCAGGTAAGTATAAATATCTCCAAACCGGGTATTACTAAGGGTGAACATTGGCACAATACCAAATGGGAACAATTTATCGTTGTCAGCGGTCATGGGCTCATCCAACTCCGCAAGGAAAGTACAGACGAAGTGTTGAACTACGAGGTGAGTGGTGACAAAATACAGTCTGTTATCATGCTTCCCGGATATGCCCATAACATCATCAATCTCTCCGATACGGAAGACTTGGTAACGGTTATGTACTGCAATGAGATATTCAACCCGGATAAACCGGATACATACTTTGATAAAGTGAAAAAATGATCATGGAAAAACAACCCAAATTAGATTATTCAGATATAAAGTTCAAAGATAATGGTAAGTTGAAGCTTATCATCATAGTTGGTACTCGTCCCGAGATTATCCGTTTGGCAGCTGTTATCACCAAATGTCGTCAGTATTTTGATGTAATTCTTGCCCATACCGGTCAGAATTACGACTACAACCTCAACGGCATATTCTTTAAAGATTTGAAGTTGGCAGAGCCTGAGGTGTATATGGATGCTGTAGGTGATGATTTAGGAGCCACTTGTGGCAATATCATCAACTGTTCCTATAAACTCTTTGTTCAGACAAAGCCGGATGGAGTTCTCGTACTCGGTGATACAAACTCATGTTTGAGTGTTATTGGTGCAAAACGTCTGCATATCCCTATCTTTCACATGGAAGCTGGAAACCGTTGTAAAGACGAGTGTCTTCCTGAAGAGACTAACCGTCGTATCGTGGATATTATTTCAGATGTGAATATGGCATACTCTGAACACGCCAGAAGATATTTGGCAGATTGTGGACTCCCAAAGGAACGTACTTACGTTACAGGATCACCTATGGCAGAAGTTCTTCACAATAACCTCGCCGAAATTGAAGCTAGCGATGTACATCAACGTCTCGGTTTAAAGAAAAGTAAATATATTCTGTTATCAGCACATAGAGAAGAAAATATTGATACAGAAAAGAACTTTATGTCACTCTTCTCAGCTATCAATGAGATGGCCAAAAAGTACGATATGCCAATTCTTTATAGTTGCCATCCACGCTCACGTAATCGACTTGCTGCAAGCGGCTTCCAACTCGATCCACGAGTTATACAGCATGAACCTCTCGGTTTTCATGATTATAATTGTCTACAAATGAATGCCTTTGCTGTTGTTAGTGATAGCGGCACACTCCCTGAAGAATCAAGTTTTTTCACGAGTGTAGGTCATCCATTCCCTGCTATATGTATTCGTACCTCTACTGAGCGTCCTGAAGCAATTGATAAAGGTGACTTTATTATTGCAGGTATTGATGAAAAATCACTGCTTCAAGCTGTAGATACCGCTGTTGAACTCTGCCAAAATTGTCAGCATGGTATTCCTGTACCTGATTATGCAGATGAGAATGTATCAACCAAAGTGGTGAAGATAATTCAGAGCTATGTGGGGATTGTGAATAAAATGGTATGGAGGAAGTAGAAAATGACTACATTAGAAATATTTTTAAGTTATAATTGATCTTATAACCTTTAACATTATAAGAGAAAGCACATGACGGAAAAATCATTAAGCAAAAATGCTTTTTACAATGTAGTATATAAGTGCCTAAACGTACTATTTCCTTTGGTTTCTATAATGTACGTTTCTCGTGTATTACTACCAACAGGTGTGGGTAGGGTAGCTTCAGCACAAAATATTATTGCATATTTCGTGATTTTAGCATCGCTGGGTCTACCAATTTATGGTGTCAAGAAAATTGCAGAATTTCGTGATAACAAGAAAGAATGTAGTAAAGTATTCTCAGAACTCTTTATTATTAATGCAATAAGCACTTTGCTTTGTTCGATATTCTATGTAATGATGTTGTTCTCAGTTGACTTCTTTTGCTCTAAGTTAGCAGTATCATTTGTTGTAGGTATACAGTTATTTGCGAATATTTTTAATATTGACTGGTTATATCAGGGTTTTGAAGAGTATCGTTACATAATGTTCAGAAGCTTATTTGTTAAGCTAGTTGCATTAGCTTCTGTTTTTATCTTTGTTCATGATACATCAGATTATATTATATATGCACTGATAACAGCATTGAGCCTTGTGGCAAATTTTGTCTTTAATATAGCCCATATGCACAAATATGTAGATATTACATTTAGGGAATTGTGCATTCAAAGACATGTAAGATCTATATTAATTTTGCTTGCAGCTTCTATTGCTATTGAAGTATACACATTGTGTGCAACCACTTTTCTAAGTGTTTTTAAGGGAGACGAGATTGTTGCCTATTTCTCTAATTCTGCAAAAGCTGTAGAGATTACGCGAACTATGATAGCTGCAGTTTGCGCTGTTTTTCTTCCTAGATTAAATTATTATATTGGACAGAGACGAATTGATGATTTTAATAATCTTTCAATAATGGGACTTCGATTACTTATGTCAATGTCCGTTCCTGCCGCGATTATTCTTGCAGTCTTGGCACCAAATTTTGTATTAGTATTATTTGGATCTGCATATCTTCCATCAGTGACTTCAATGCAGATTCTGTCATTATCCGTTATTACAGTTGCTATCAGTAATTTTATGGGATACCAGATACTTATTTCCTTAGGAAAAGAAAAAATCGTATTATATTCGACTATTATTGCTGCGCTTGTAAACATTACCCTAAATCTCATCTTAATTGGACCTATGGGACACAATGGTGCTGCCCTTGCTTCTGTGACAGCAGAGGCTGCCGTTTCGCTTTATCAATTGCATTATGTTTCCAAATACGTTCCGTTAAAGTATTCGTCAAATACCGTGTGTAGTATTGCAGTACCGGCGGTGGCTATGTTGGGTATTATGATTCTTTTGAAAATGCTAAATATGAACCTCTATTTTGAAGTTATAATAATTACAATCACGGGTTTATTGACCTATGCTTTTTTAGGTAAACTTCTTCATAATGAAGCTGTAATTATCGTTTCGAATAAATTATCTCATTCAAAATAATAACATTTGTAACAATAGAAATAATATATATATGATGCGTTACAATTATCTGATTGTTGGTTCTGGACTTTACGGGGCCACATTCGCATACAGAGCCAAACAAGCAGGCAAGAAGGTGCTCGTAATTGATAAACGCCCACAGTTCGGTGGCAATGTATATTGCGAGAACATCGAGGGTATAAATGTACATAAGTATGGTGCGCACATATTCCACACCAATAACAGGGACGTGTGGAATTTTGTGAACTCTATCGTGGAGTTCAATCGCTACATCAACTGTCCTGTTGCAAACTATAAGGGAGAACTTTACAACTTACCTTTCAATATGAACACATTTTATCAAATGTGGGGCGTGACCACTCCCAAAGAGGCACAGTCAAAGATTGATGAACAAAAGGCTGAGGCTGTAGCTGCTCTTGATGGCAGAGAACCGCAGAATCTGGAAGAACAGGCACTGACGCTTGTAGGTAAGGATATATTCGAGAAACTCATTAAGGAATATACCGAAAAGCAATGGGGACGAAATTGTAAGGAGCTTCCCTCATTTATCATAAAGCGATTGCCCGTACGTATGATGTTCGACAATAATTATTTTAATGATAAGTATCAAGGTATTCCTGTTGGAGGCTACAACAAGTTGATAGAAGGACTGCTTGAAGGTATTGATTGCAAGACAGGTGTGGACTTTTTTCATTCGGAATATCAGAATTGGAGGAAGTATGCAGATAGGCTCGTTTACACGGGGGCTTTAGATGAGTATTTTGATTATAAGTTGGGTAAGCTTGATTGGCGTACCGTCAGTTTTAAGACTCGTGTGGAAGATATCCCTAATTATCAGGGCAATGCTGTGGTAAACTACACCAGCCATAATAAGCCCTATACTCGCATTATTGAGCATAAGCACTTCGAGATGTTTGGAAAGGAGGTCTATGATTGTCCTAAGACTGTTGTTTCAGAGGAATATTCTACTGAGTACGAGGAAGGAATGGAACCTTACTATCCTGTAAATGATAATCGCAACAATGCCCTTGCAGAGGAATATCGTAAGCTGGCAGAAAAGGAGGAAGATGTTATCTTCGGAGGTCGTCTCGGTCTGTATAAGTATTTTGATATGGCTCCTGTAATAGAGCAAGTTTTAAAACTATCAATTATTTAATATTATGAGAAAACCGATTCGTATATTACAATTCCCAGGCGCAATGCTCTTTGGAGGTGTGGGATCAGTAGTAATGAATTTGTATAGAAATATTGATAAGACAAAGATTCAGTTTGATTTTTGTGTCCCAAGAAATTCGCGTGGACCTCTCGATGACGAAATAGAGTCCATGGGGGGGAGGATATTTTATATTCCCCAAATGCGAGAAAAGGGGATTGGACAATATATTACAAGCATACGTAGGATTATTCGTGAAAATGGTGCATATATGTATGCACATATACATTCTATTCATATGGGTGCAGTAACTGCTATGGCTGTAAGAAAAGAAGGCGTTAAAGTGTTTTATCATGTACATAACACTCAAGATCCTGCTCTTAATCACATGCCACTCCATAAGTGTTTGGAATACATATTAAAGAAGTATATTCAAAATAAGTCTTATCAACGTCTTGCTTGTGGACGAATGGCAGGTCAATATATTTATGGGAGCAAGCCTTTTATTATTATAAATAATGCAGTTGATCTGAATGTGTTTTATCCATACGATTCAAATAAGAAATCTGCAATAAGACGACAATTGGGTTTTACTGATGATGATATTGTTGTAGGTGATATTGCAAGATTTGCATCAGTTAAGAATATCCACTTTTTTCTTCGACTTGCCATAGAAGATAGGACTGGTATGAATAAATTAAAATTTCTTCTTGTTGGTGATGGTGAGGAAAAGAGAAATATTGAGGATAGCATAAAGAAACAATGTCTTATGGATAAATTTTTATTGACAGGAAGTAGGAAGGATGTAGATATGTTATATAATGCAATGGATGTATTTTGTCTTCCTTCTTTTTTCGAAGGTCTACCGGTCTCACTTATGGAAGCACAAGCTGTTGGTCTTCCATGTGTTATTTCTGATACAATTACGCAAGAAGGTGTAGTGGGAGCATCTAAGGTCTTGACATTGTCTCTTACTGAGAATGTTAGTAAATGGGTAACGTCAATATACGAATTGAGTAGTTTGCAAGTCTTCGATTCTCAAATGCTATTTGAGAAGTTCTCATCTAAGAAATATGAGATTGGATCTATTGCCAAACAAGTAGAAATGCTGTATTTGAATTCGTTATGATTCCTATAAATACAACAGGTTTATCTATAATTATTTGTAGCATATTGGTATCTTTATTGTTTGCCTATTTTGCCCAAAAAAGAGTTGAATTAATTAGAAATAATGATGTAGATACTTCGATAAATGACAATTCGAGACAAGCTAAAATCTTGATGGCTATTTCGTGTTTTGCTATGTGGCTTCCATCGGCATTCCGCTTAAATGTTGGATTGGATAATGACAATTATTTAAATCAATTCAACGCTATGACGCAATTGTCCAACGTCTTTACGTATTATGAACCAGGTTATGCTCTATTATGTTATTTATGCAAAACATGGTTTGATGATTATCAGGTTTTGCTCTTTGTGACAGCGATGCTTACGGGTTGCTTTATGTGGAGAAGCATATATAAGTATTCTAATAGTTATGTTCTTTGCATTATGGGATATATAGCAGTAAACATGTACTTTATGTCTTTTACTGTCATTCGGCAATTCATAGCAGTAGCTATTCTTACTACCACAATAGGCTCAATTAAGGAAAGGAAGTTCCTGAAGTTCTTGCTAATTTGGTTGCTTGCCGTATGTTTTCACTACACGGCACTTGTCTTTTTCGTGTTATATTTCTTGCATTCCGATAACGATTATTTTTTTTCATGGAAAAATTGCTTAATAATTATTGGTACCGTATTGTTTTTTAGTTATTATGATCAGCTTGTAGGAGGTGCATTTACCACGTTAAGTGTCTTACGCGATGGTTATTCGATGTATGAAGAAAGTGACACGATCAAGAATCTTCGCGAAATAATATTTCTTTTTCCAATACTATTGTATGCATTGTTTTTTAGAAAGAATTTGAATCAACTAGGAGAAAATAATGTAGTCTTAACGTGGGTAGTAATATTGCTCATTATTGCTAAGATTATTGGTATTATGTCGCCCGTTTTTTCCCGCATACATTACTATTTTGTTTTTGCAGGACCTATTTTGATGTCATATGCACCTAAGTTGTCATCACAGTTTGCGCGCGTGTTTGTTACACTCGCTATTGTTGTATATTACGTCTGGTCTATTAATCTCATATTTAATTATCAGTGGGAAGATTTTCTCCCTTATTACTCTATTTTTGATAGATAATGAATAAAGATAAAATTTTTCTTTCATGGCTATCGCCGTTGAAATTCGTATTAACATGTCTTATTGTTTACATTCATTCATATAATGCCCAAAACTATGGGCTTATCTATAACTTAGGTATCCATTCGTCCACATTATGGATAGAAGATATTGTTTCTCAGAACCTTGCACATATAGCTGTGCCTCTCTTTTTTGCAATAAGTGGTTATCTCTACTTTAGAACCTTGACTTTTGCAAACTTAAAGGAAAAATTGAAGAGAAGAGTATCTTCTTTATGTGTTCCCTTTATTATTTGGAATGCTATATATTTTCTCTTGTTCTACATCATAACACATGTACCTATGATTGCTGATACATTAAATTCAACAGCTGTCGTAGAATTTGACTATAAGTCTCTGGTGGGTGCTTTGTTTTTTTATAAACAAAATTACATAATGTGGTTCGTTTACCAATTGATACTTTATGTTTTCTTCCTCGGTCCGTGTTTGCTCTTAATACTAAAAAATATATATGTATCATTGTTAACAATATTAATATTGGCTGTTGTATATAGCATTGGTTATCTGGAACTTCCAAATCTATCAGAGAATACAATGATGATCGGAATCTATCCAGATATGTTAGCGTATTTCATTTTTGGGGGCTTTTTGTCGATATACGAGATAATTCCGCCATCTAAATTGGACAGGAAAAAAGCAAAAATCATAGCCTTGTTGTGCTTCATTGTCTCTCAGGTTATTTGGAGTTTCAATCATGCGGAATATAAAGATTGGTATTTATACAGTCTGAATTTTCTCTTTAATATCATTTCGATATGTTCAATCCTTTTTTTTATTTCAAGTTTTTCTGATAAGCATAAATCAAATATAAATATATTCGATTATTCATTTTTTATCTTTGCTATTCATCCATTCTTGTTGGAATGTGTACAAAAGGCTTTCTATATCAATTTGACACATTCAGAATGGGTAGCTCTCATAGATTATATTTTAAGTCCAATGATTACAATTTGTATATGTGTTGTTATTGGAAAACTTATTCGAAAAATGTCATATCCACTTTATAAAATACTTGGAGGACGATAATAATTATGAAAGTACTGATTTATTTAGAAGAGAACCTTTTAGCCCCTAAAGGTGGACCATATGCTGTTGGTTACTATATTTATCAACAGCTGAAATTGCGTAATAATGACAAAATTCATTTTCTGCCAGTTTCTAAAGAAAATACACACAGGGAAAAAATTACAAAATTCCCATTATTGTATACTCTTCTTCAACCAATATATCGTATATATGCACGGTATAAGCGATATTCGAAACTTTTGACTATTGGAGGGATTAGTAAAGTTGACTTGTCAGAATATGATATAGTTCATTTTCATAAAACAATGGATATTATGGAAGCAAAACAGTCGCTTGAGAGCTATAAAGGAATAGTGATGTTAACTTCTCATTCTCCAGAACCTTTGTCAAAAGAGATTTGGGATAATTATTTGACAAGATTTGAGAAAATTGTTTTTTCTAAGTTGTACAAAAGATTGATAGAAATGGATGAATATGCTTTTTGTCATGCGGATATCATACATTTCCCATGTAAGGAGGCAGAGGAACCCTATTATAATAATTGGCCTGCGTATAAAGAAATAAAGGCGAAAAATATAAAGAAATTTGTTTATATTCCAACAGGCATTCCTGTATCTATTCCTAAGCGTAAACAACAGGCTGTACGAGAAGAATTGTCTATCTCTGAAGATGCATTTGTGATTTCATATATGGGGCGACATAATTGCGTGAAGGGATATGATAAATTGAAACGTATAGGCGAATGTATATTGAATCAAAACAGTAATATGTGGATTATAGTCGGAGGAAAGGAAGCACCTTTGACTAGATATAAACATCCACAATGGATAGAAGTCGGTTGGACTAACGATGCTCATTCTTATATTGCTGCATCTGATATTTTTATGTTGCCGAACTTTGAAACTTACTTTGATATAGTAATGCTTGAAGTCCTTTCTTTGGGTAAAATCGTTGTTGCTAGTAGAACTGGTGGTAATAAATATTTTGAGCGATTTGAAGAATCTGGCATATTCTTATATGATACGATTGAAGATGCTGTAAATATTATAAATAAAATATCAACAATGTCATTAGAGACGAGAAGTGCTCTCGGTAAACTAAATAAGAATATTTATGAGCAGAATTTTACAGATAAGGTATTTGTTGATTCTTATTTAAAATATCTAGACACAATTTACAATAGTTAATATCTTATGTCGTTATTACAATCAATTCAAATTAAGTTTCGTGAAGAGACAAATCCCTATTTGGGACCACTCCGTAGAAAAGTCCTAGAAAAAGCAGATAAAGATAAGTTCACTATTATATCTAATAACTGTTGGGGAGGACATTTATATCGCTGGTATTCGATAGGTTACAATTCACCTACAATTGGACTATATATGTTCAGTAAAGATTATATTAAGTTTATATATAATCTAAAATATTATTTCTCAATAACCCCTAAGTTTATTACATTCAAAGAATCTCGTTATAGAAAAATCCTTGAACAACGTGGAGGAAAAAATATTATATGCCCCATTGGAGTGTTTGATGACATTGAAGTGATATTCCTACACTATAAGACATCTGAAGAAGCCTCTGAAAAATGGAGAAGGCGTAAGGCGCGTATATATTGGAACAATATCTTCTTTAAAATGTCTGAGCAAAATGAATGCAAGGAAGAATATCTTAAAGCATTCGACCAACTGCCTACAAATAAAAAAATAGTTTTTACGCATAAAGATTACGGACTGAAATCACAAATAATCTTCAAAGAATTTGAAAATACGGATGGTGTTCTTGATGATACGACACACTTCAGACGTTATATAAACCTGACTCGTTGGCTATTGCAAAAAGGTAACTACAAAAAGTATCAATGAATATGCCAAAAATAACTGTAATAATGAGTGTGAGGAATGGAGGTAGGGATTTACATACCTGTATACCTTCTATACTCAATCAAACATTTAGAGATTTTGAATTTATTATCTGTGATGATGGAAGCACGGATGATACATTTATTCTTTTAAAAGAGTATCAAATGCAGGACAAACGTATCGTAATCCTTCGTAATGAAGAAAGCAAAGGATTGGCTTACTCTCTAAATCGATGCATTGAAATAGCCCAATCAAATATTTTGGCTCGACAAGATGCAGATGATACGTCTGCATTGAACCGATTTGAGTTGCAGTATCCTTTCGTATGTGAGCATCCAGAATATGCAATCGTTGGTACTTGTTGGAGTAATATTTTCTCTGATGGACACGAAGTAAAAAATCCAATAAAAGAATTACCAACAGCCTTGGACCAAGTGAAAGGTGGCTTATATATGCATCCTTCATGGATGATGCGTAAAGATCAGCTGGAAAAAGTGGGTTTTTATACTGTCAACAAGCATACGGTGCGAAGTCAAGACTATCATCTTGTTATGAAAGTCTTGGGTGTAGGAATGAAACTGTACAATATGCAGGAGTATCTATATAATTATACTATGGATGAACGCATGATGTCTCGGACACGCAATTGGAAACGGGTAATAGACCTTATGTGGATTCGTTGGGATGCTTATCGTCGTAACCATTTACCGTTATGGTGTTATATATATGTGTTGAAGCCGGCACTTACGAATTTGATACCAAAATCATTAATGTTTAAGTATTATCAAAGAAAGGGTAGCAAATGAGAATGCATAAACGAAACTAACCAACTGATATTGTATATCTGGTTTTCTGCAAGGAAGCAATGATTTTGATAAAATATAGAATTGTCGCAAATACAAAGTATGAGAATTTTTCAATTATAAGGATGTGAATTTCCCTTTTGGCTCTGTACAAACAATGTTGCAGCCTCTATCATGTCGAATTTGTATGACGATTTATAGTTTGATGAAGAGGACAAAGAATTTAAACCTAGGTTCAGATGTATTACTCAAAAGGAAGGCGTAAGTTTTGAAAAATGTTTGAATGTGATGTATTCTGCAAGAGCCTATTACTCCGGATTAAAGGATGCAGACGAAGAAAAGTGTTGAATCAGAGAAAGAACTGTGTACTGATTCTTATAATGGTAAAAGTGTAAGAAGCAAATCCTGCTCCAAATAGGAAGTGTGATATGCGAACGGAATGGTTTAAAAATAGACAGAAGGAGACACGAAATGGAAACTAAAGGAAAAGTTTTGCTTGTTGGAAACGATTTTGAAATTCATTCAAAAGGTTATAATCTTTTTAAGCAAACAGAAAAAATAGGATTTATAAACGACAAAAAATATGCTTTGTTATCACAATTTAAATTTACCCGTCGTTTTTTTCGCGCAGAGATCACAGGATTGTTTGAATTGCGTGATGGTGGCATAATGGCTATTGCAAAGAAAGGTTTGTTTAAAAGTTTACCTGTTGGTGGTAATTTTAAAAAGGTTTTTACTATTCTTCGTGGTTCGAAACCTTTGAATTTATGTGTGTTACCTAATGGACATATATTCTTTGGAGAATATTTTCAAAACATAGGAAAGGAGGCTGTAAACATATATATATCTGTGGATAATGGTGAATCATGGCAGGTGGTTTATACCTTTCCAAAAGGAAACATTAATCATGTGCATGGATTGTTTTATGACAAGTATACTCAGCGTGTATGGGTACTGACTGGCGATAGGGAAAATGAATGTATAATAGGTTATACGGATGATGAATTTCAGACATTTTATGAAGTGCTGAGAGGTGGGCAGGAATACAGAAGTTGCCAACTGTTCTTCTACAAAGATTTTATAGTATATGCCACTGATTCGCAGTATTTGGAAAATGAGATACGTAGGATAAACCGAGATACATTTGAGATAATCTCTCTTGCTAAAATCCAAGGCTCTGCTATTAAAGGAGGACAAACAGGAGACGTGGCTTATCTTGCAACTACTATTGAACCGTCAAAGGTGAACAAAGATCGTTTCTCGCATATTTGGGTAACGAAAGATGGACAGCATTGGCAAGAAGTGATAAAAGCAAAAAAGGATTGTTGGCCGGCAATATTTCAGTTCAGTACATTTGAGTTTCCGCAGAATGCCTATCATAATGGTAAACTGTGGTTTTCAGGAAGAGCATTGAAAGGGCTTGATAACGAATCTTCGTACATAGAGATATAAAATAATGAGAATATTGTTAGTGACGCAATATTTCTACCCAGAAGTATTTAAGAGTAATGATTTAGCGTTTGAATTGGCAAGACGTGGACATCATGTAGATGCCTTAGTAGGCATTCCCAATTATCCGGAAGGGAAATATTTTAAAGGATATGGCTTGTTTAGCAAGCGGTGTGAAGTGATTGATTGTTCTGATGACGATCGGAAAGGAAAAGTAAATGTTTACCGTTGCTTTCAGACTCCCAGAGGTAGAGGCGGTTGGCGATTGCCAATAAATTATTTTTCATATGTGATAAGCGGTTGCTTGTGGGTGCTGTTCTTCTTTGCATGGAGAAAAAAATATGACTGCATTATCGGGCATGAACCTTCGCCCATTTTCCAGGCTTACCCGGCTTTGCTGCTTAGAAAGTTGAGAAAGACACTTTTTTACTATTGGATTATGGACTTGTGGCCTGATGCGATGATGTCGGGTGGCGGTGTGAAGAATAAAAGGTTGCTTGGATTTATAGATAAATTGGTACGGGGCATATACAGGCAGACGGATAAGATTCTTATTACAAGTAGACGGTTTTATGAACCGATTGCAGCAAAAGGTGATTTTGCTGATAAAATTATCTATTTCCCGAATTGGAGTGATGATATCCTGAAGATGCCACAGGTCTATGACATACCACAGTTGTTTGATGGATTTAGGATAATGATTACAGGAAACCTTGGTAGGTCGCAGAATCTAGAGGCTGTGACAGAAGTAATGTTGGGACTAAAAGATATTTCAGAAGTGAAGTGGGTGTTTGTTGGTGGTGGCTCACGCAAGGAATGGCTTGAGAACTTCATTAAAGAAAATGGTATGGAGGATAAGGCGGTTTGTTTAGGTCAATTCCCGTTCAAGGCAATGCCTGCGTTTATGAGAGAGGCGGATGCTATGCTAGTAACACTCAGAGCAGGTTTCGCTCATTTAGAAGCTGTGGTGCCTGCACGTCTGCAAAGCTACATGTCTGCAGGTCGTCCTGTGTTAGCAATGATCGGTTATGGGGGAGTAGACATCATAGAAGAAGCTCATTGTGGATATGCAGTACCTGCAGGTAATTCAGAAGCTTTGATAAAAGTTATCCGTGAGAAGGTTTTGGCTGATAAAGTTGCATTTGAGCGGATGGGGCAAAATGGACGTGACTATTATGAAAAGAACTATCGTATGGATATGTGTATAGACAATCTTGAAAAGATAATCGGAGTTAAATAAATAATTAATAATGGAAGAACAAAAGAAGTTAAGTGCTACATATAAGATGCTTCGTGCTCTTGGATTCAATTATTCGGAAGAAGAATACGGGCAAGTAAGCCTACGACGAGTTATAAAACAGATTTTTGGCAATATATATCGCAAACGGCTGGAAAAAATGATGGATTGGCCGATACTCGCACCCATATGTCCGCGTAAACTCAGACCTTGGTTATTGAGAAGAATAGGATGTCATGTAGGTAAGAATGTTTTTATCGGTGATTATGTACGAGTGGATTTAAATCATGCCAACCTAATTTATATAGGTGACTATGCACATGTTACGGCAGGGTGTAGATTATTATGTCATCAACGAAACTTGAAGAATTATCATGTAGGTGATAATGCGGCAAAATGTGGGTATCGGTTAGGGGAAATTCATATAGGTAAAGGGGTTATGATAGGAATGGAAAGTATGATTATGCCTGGAGTGAATATTGGTGACGGAGCTGTTATCGGTGCTCGTTCTATGGTATTGAAAGATGTTCCAGCCTACACAGTTGCTATTGGATCACCGGCAAAGGTAGTAAAAGAGTTTGCGTTGCGAGAGAGTTCTAATATAACGACGTTCCAAGAATAGGATAATGAAAAAAGTTTTGATAACAGGTGCTAGTAGCTATGTAGGTACGAAAGTGGAGAAATGGTTACAACAATATCCAGAAGAATTTCAAGTGGATGCAGTAGATACAATCAATGATAACTGGAAGAATGCTGACTTCAGTAAATATGATGTTGTTTATAATGTAGCAGGTATTGCTCATGTTAAAGCTGCAAAAGGTGAAGGACCTTTGTACTACGCTATAAACCGCGATATGGTGATTGATATTGCCAGAACTGCAAAAATAGCAGGTGTGAAGCAATTTATACACATGAGTAGTATGATTGTGTATAAAGAGGTAAAAACATTGGATGGTAAGAAAATTCATAAGGATACGGTGCCAGCACCTAATGGTTTTTATGGAGACTCAAAGCTACAGGGCGAGAAAGGCATACGAGAACTTGATTGCCCAACGTTTAAAGTGTGTATTCTTCGTCCTCCTATGATTTATGGGCCGGGATGCAAAGGTAATTTTCCGAGATTGGCCTGGTTGGGTGTAAAAGCTCCTGTATTCCCTGCTTGGCACAACAAGAGGAGTATGCTTTTTGTAGATAATCTATGCGAATTTATACGTCAGGCCATTTTGCATGAATGTCAAGGAACATTCTATCCTCAAAATAAGGAATATGCTGATACAGTAGAAATCGTTCGCTATTTTGCGGAAAAGTATAATCATAAGATTTGGATTACTTCGATATTCAATTGGTTGATTTCGTTGTTTGGAAACCATGTGCGTGCTTTGGGAAAAATGTTCTCAAATAGTACATATGACATGGAGATGAGTAAATATGATTTTGATTATCATGTGAAAGATTTAAAAGATTCTTTTGAAGGTATTGAACCTAGAAAAAGTATGAAATGAGTATGAGCAATGCTGGAATGGCTTATATATTGAATAGAATCATAATTGAAGATAAAGACAATGTTTTACAAAGTAATCAAGCGGATATTTGATTTTATCTGTGCCTTGATAGGCATCATTGGTACATCACCTTTATGGATAGTCGGCATTATCGGAATCTTGATTTCCGACTGGGGACCAGTATTCTATACAGCTCGTCGTATAGGTAAGAATAACAAACCATTCAAAATGTATAAATTTCGTTCTATGCGAGTGGCAAAAGCTGCTACAGAGGCTTCTTTAAGACCTGACGAAGATCGTATATTTCCGTTCGGTCATTTTATCCGCAAGGTGAAGATTGACGAGTTACCACAGTTGTTGAATATTTTAAATGGCACTATGTCGATAATTGGACCACGTCCGGTAGCACAAGACCAATTTGATATGTTTCGTTATGGAAAATGGAATGAGGCGGCAAAGGTGCCGGTAGGATTGAGCGGACCGGCAGCACTTTATGACTTTATCTATGGTGACCAAATCACAGATGAGAAAGAGTATATGGTAAAGGTATATCCTACACGTCGTGAACTAGAATATACGTATGTCCAAAAAGCTGGCATATTCTACGATTTAAAGATGATAGTATATACTGTCATTTGTATACTCTATGCTGTGTATGGTAAAGAATGCACTTGGATACTGAATGAGTTTGTCGAGGATGCAAAGAAGACAATGAACAAATGAACGAATACAGTACCGGTCAGATGAATAATGATCAATGGTGTTAGAGTTTAGTGTGAGCAGAGGAAAATAAAATAAAGACAAATGCAATGAAATATTTATTAGTAGTAGCACATCCCGATGACGAAGTTCTCGGAGCAGGTGCATCCATGTGGAAATGGTCGCATGAAGGTAACGCAATTGACGTGGCAATTATGTGTACGGAGGCGAAGGCCCGTGCATTCCGTCCTTCTGACAAGGAATTAGAGGGGGATACGGACGCTGCTGTGTCTTTCCTTGGGGTGAAGAAAAAGTATGAGGGAACGTTCCCGAATATCGAGATGAATACTGTGCCACATTTGAAATTAGTACAGTTCATAGAGGGGGCTATCAGAGAAAGCGAGCCTGATATTATTATCACTCATCATCCTGCAGATACAAACAATGATCATCTTCAGACATCAATGGCTTGCCAGGAGGCTATTCGCTTGTTCCAGCGCCAACCAAGTGTGAAGTCAGTGAAGGAATTTTGGTATATGGAAGTGCCTTCGTGTAGTGAGTGGGCAATCAATGATGCCATGAATTTGTTCCGTCCAAACTGCTATGTTGAGGTGGGTAAAGAAGGTGTGGCAGTCAAGTGCAAGGCATTGGCAATGTACCGTGGTGTCATGCGTCCATATCCTCATCCTCGTAGCAATGAATATATTTCAGGTTTGGCTGCAATACGCGGCAGTCAGTGGGGCTGCAGCTATGCAGAGGCGTTCCAAGTGGTGTTAAGACGCTATTAATATTCTGTATATAAAATATTTGAAAGGTTTATAGGCATTTGCATCTACCTCTTTGTTCCTAGAAGAGCGATGTGAATTCTCAATAATTCAGTGTACAATATGGAAATAAATAAAGAACTACTTGAAACCCTCTTGGTGGAGGCTAAAGAAAATCCGCGTTTGCGTCAGAATTTCGACTTGCGCACTTCATCTGCCGACACCAGCCAACGCATGCTCAATGCTTTGCAACCACAAACAGAGGTGCCTATTCATCGACATGAAAAAACATCAGAAACTGTAATATGTCTTGTTGGTAAATTAGAGGAAATTATCTATGAAGAAGTGAATGACTATGTTCATGAGACTACTTCCTGTTGTGATGATGTGATAAGACAAAAAAGTTTTAAAGAAGTTTCACGTCAAATACTATCTCCTGCAGAAGGTAAATTCGGTATCCAAATACCTGCAGGGGCATGGCATACAATAAATATTATAGAACCTTCCGTTATATTTGAAGCAAAAGATGGGGCATATAGAGGAGATGGTCGATTAAAAAAAGACTGAGATATGTAAAGATAAATCAAAAAATAATTGAAAGAAATATATGAAGAGAATGAAACAACTAGGCTATTACGTATTGGCAGCTTTTCTGTTAACAGCCTGCCAGTCTTACAAAAAAGTACCTTACCTGCAGGATGCTGAGGTGGTATTGTATAGTACTCAAGATACACAACTGTATGATGCAAAGATTATGCCCAAGGACTTGTTGACTATTGTAGTGTCGTGTACTAGTCCTGAACTGGCTGCACCTTTCAACCTCTGTATGGTTCCATTTTAACCTGTTTTACCGCCTTTCCTGTTGGTCTTACATATCGGCCGGGCTGAGGCCCGCGATATAGTGATTGTATGTTACAGTCAATGCTGCCCGAACTGTTATGAGTATACAGGATACGACTGTTTGCGGCAAGGAATTTAGTTGTTACTATTTATACAATTTATTTATAGAAAAATCAGAGAATATCATATTGAGGCTTACCAGACGGAATGGTATACTGTAGATAACGAAAAACAATGGGGAAAAGGAGAAGAATCATGACAGTACAGGATACACTTCAGAAGCTTGATACGCAGGAAGCAGCGGAATTGATGGCAGAGCTTTACGGTGAGGCAGGCGCTGCCGGGAATACGGAGCGTTACCGTCAGATGGTAAAAGGATTTGAGAAGACATACGGTGATAATGATATTCTGCTGTTCAGCTCACCGGGCCGTACTGAAATCAGCGGGAACCATACGGATCATAATCACGGTAAAGTACTTGCCGGAAGTATCAACCTGGACTGCGTAGGCGCTGCGGCCAAGAACGGGACAGATACGGTCCGCATTCTCAGCGAGACATTTAACCAGAAATTTATCATCAGCCTGAAAGATTTAAAACCCAGTGCGGAAATGGCGGGAACCATCGATCTGACCAAGGGAATTCTTCAGGGCTTTAAAGAAAAAGGCTACGAAATCGTACCTATTTCCAAGTTGATTTATAAAGATAATTTCCATATGGAACATGACGG
>OGEP01001981.1_pt1 | contig 19798 bp, 16 predicted proteins | sample 1570721 | NCBI WGS metagenome assembly OGEP01 (sample SAMEA2582131, study PRJEB24529) | metagenome | biome: Human gut stool | place: China | collected 2011 | reverse complement strand
AGAGGGGCCCTTTTTTCAAAAAGGGCCCCTCTCCCCTCCCCAATATTCTCTTCCTTACCCCCTCACAAATTCCACAAAATACGCAATGACGGTCCCAAAAAGGATCACAACGAGCATCCACTTGAGAAGCACGGGCGAGATGCACTTCTGGAATTTCGCGCCGAAATACATGCCGAGCAACCCGCCGAGGCTGAGAAGCAGGGCCATGCCCCAGTCGGGGGCGATGCTCAGGTCGGGATAGAGGGGCGAAATGGCTATGTAGAAGAGAACGCCGGCCAGCGCGTTGACGAAGGTCGCCGCCAGCGTCGCCCCCGCCACCGTGTAGATGGGCAGATGGAAGACGGAAACGAGGAACGGCGCGATGATCGCCCCGCCGCCGATGCCGTAGATGCCGCCGACAAGGCCGACCGCAATGGAATAGAATAAGAGTATCGGCACGGAAAAGGAATAGAGATACCCGTCAAACGTGTAGGATACGCGGGACAGGTTCCGCTCCACGACCTCGACATAGGGCTTGGGAGGAGATTGTTCGTATTTTGGGGCGGGCTTGAAACGCATCCAGCCGAGCAGGTCGCGGATCATCTCCAGGCCGATGCCGAGCAGCACGAGCGCCACGAACAGTTTGAAAGGCCGGACATCCGCCAGCCAGTTGATGCGGACAAGGCCTCCGATGACGACCCCCGGCACGGCCCCGGCCATGACGATCCACGACAGAGGCCAGAGCATCCGTTTTTCGCGGTAATAGCGGAACACGCCGCCCGGATTGGAGAACACGTTGTAGAGCTGGTTCGTCGCGCTGACCGAGGTATTGGTGTAGCCCAGAAAGGTCATCTGAAAAGGCAACAGCAGGAACGCGCCGGAAATCCCGCCCATCGACGTGAAGAAGGAAACGGTGAACGCGACCAGCGGCGGTACGAACGGCGAAACTTCGATTTCCGCAGTGGGGAAATACATCTCAGACATCCTCCCATTCGGGCGGCAGGTGCGCAACGCGCCACGGACCGACCCACGGCGGCAAGGCCGTATAGGTTTCCTCTCCCACCCGCAGCCGCACGGCATGGAGCTTGAGCCCATCCCCGCAGCGCGGGCCTCCGTACTTCACATCCCCCACGAGCGGAAAACCCCGCTCCGAAAGCTGTACGCGGATCTGATGCGTCCGCCCCGTGTGCAGGCGGATAAGGACAAGGCTCCGGCCTTCGCACACGGTCAGGCAGCGGACCGTCAGGCTCGCGGGCTTCTCGTCGGGCCCACCCGTGCGGGATTTCCCGGCAACGACCTTTTCGCGGCCCTGTGCGCCGACTGTGCGTTTTGCCAGATGATCCTCAAGGCGTTTCGGGCGGCTCCACGGGCATTCGCCCTGCACCCACGCAAGGTAGTCCTTGGCGACGCTCCCATCATGAGCCGCCAGCGCATCCGAAAGGCGGCGTACGGCGGCATACGTCTTGCCGACGAGCAACAGGCCGGAGGTATCCCTATCCAAGCGGTGTACCGGAGCGGGGATAAAAGGCGATCCGGCAAACGCCGCTTCAAGCCGTGTAGTCAGGCTGTCCGTGTGTCCCGTGCCCGGATGTACGGGCAGGCCGGACGGCTTGCAGAACACGATGACGTCAGCCGTCTCCGCAACGATGGGGGGCAATTCCTTGCCGCCCGACGACACGGGGACGCGTTCCGCTTTCGTTCCGGCCCCGGCAAAGGGCGGAACCCGGATTTCATCGTTCAGTTCCACCCGGTCGAACGGTTTGGCCCGCCCGCCGTTGATCCGGACCTGCCCGGTACGGATCCAGCGGTGCAGGACGCTCTGCGGCTCTTCGAAACGCCGGGACAGGAACTGCAACAGCTTTTGCCCGGCTTCCGCCGCCGTCACTTGCAATGGTTCAGGCATGGCATTCCTTTGAAAAATACGGCCTCTCCCCCTGCGGAGGGGGAGCTTCATGTCCTTCGTGTCGCCGTGCCCGCTCAGGAAAGGCTGAGGGCGGATTTTCATGCGGCGCGCAAACCGGAATCTCCCGCCCGCAACGCTTCTGACGGGCGGGAGATTGGGCAAGGCATCCGATCGGCTCGGGCTCACGATCGAAACCGATCCGATGCCCGCTTACAAACGCTTTGGAGGATGAGGGCCTCCTTGACGAGAAGGAGGCCTTTCCGTGAAAAGGAGTATTCCCCCTGTTCCCTCTCTTGTCCATTTCCATTTTGAAGCGCGTTTTATTCCAGAGGCAATCCGTGCCGAAAAAGATTGTAAGCAGGGACCGGATAGCCACAAAAATATTTGGAAAGGGAGGGGCTCCGCCCTGGCGGGATTTTTTGGGAGGGAAAACTTCTCTGAAAAAAATTTTCCCTCCCCAAAACGGCTTCACATCATCTGAAAGAGCATCCGCTCTAACTGCGGTAATCGGCGTTGACGTTCACATATTCATGCCCGAGGTCGGAAGCGAGCAGCGTATAGCTGCCGGAACCGGAACCCAGCACGATGTCGATGGGCAGATCGCGCTGCTTGAGGGGCTCTTCGAGCAGGGCGTCGAAATCCAGATCGGTGGGCTGCCCCTTGCGGAACAACTCCACGCCGCACAGGGTCACCACCACATCGTCGGGGTTGAAGTCCGCCCCGCTGCGGCCCACGGCGGCGACGATACGCCCCCAGTTCGCGTCGCGCCCGTACAGGGCCGTCTTTACCAGCTGCGAGTGCCCCACCGTCCGGGCCACGCGCTCGGCATCGGCATCGGATGCCGCCCCGGCCACATGGATACGGGCAACCTTGGACGCGCCCTCGCCGTCCTTTACCAGCATATAGGCCAGATCCCCGAGTACGGAGGTCAGGGCGGCGGACAGCGCCTTGAGCGATTCCTCGTCGGACGCGGACACGCCGGATGCGCCGTTGGCAAGGCCATACAGCGTGTCGTTCGTGGAGGTGTCGCCGTCCACGGTCACGCGGTTGAAGGTCAGTTCCACGGCGTCGCGCAACATTTTTTGCCAGACGGAGGCTTCCACCTGCGCGTCACACAGCACGACGGACAGCATGGTCGCCATGTTGGGGCAGATCATGCCAGCGCCCTTGGCCATGCCCACAAGCTTCACCACGCCGCCGGGAAGGGAGACTTCACGGTGCGAAATCTTGTAGAAAGCATCCGTGGTCATGATCGCCCTGGCAAAATCCTCCGGGGTCGCCTTGCCGAGGTTGGCGGCGAGGGCGGGGGCGGCCTTCTCCCAAAGATCCATCTTGAGCTGCGCGCCGATAACGCCCGTGGACGCGGGCAGGATATCCGACGCCTCAAGGCCGAGGGCGCCAGCCACCAGCTCCTGGGTCGTGCGGCAGTTTCGCATACCTTCATCACCGGTGCAGGCGTTGGCCTGGCCGGAATTGATCACGACGGCACGAGCGGCGGGACGCTCGGCGAGCATGGCCTTGGCGACGAGAACGGGTGCCGCCGGAAAACGGTTCTGCGTAAACGTCCCTGCGGCGACGGCGGGGACATCGCTGACGAGAAGGGCAAGATCCGCGCGGCCTTCCTTACGGAATCCGGCACACGCGGTGGCGAAACGAAAGCCTTTGGGAGCGGTGGACATGTTGCAATCCTCACAAACAGATAGGTATAAAACAAAAGTATGCCACGCTTGCATCCCACAATCAAACAAAACCGGAGCATCCATCCCGGCGAAATTCAAGGGAATTACAAAAGACTTCTCTAGCCCCTTGACCGTAGGGGGGCATACACACTACAAAACTCCAAAGCACTTGTATCAGACAGGAAGTTCGCACATGAGTCAGTCCGCGTTTTACGACCTGGCGGTTATTGATAATGTTCCCTTCGGGCTCACCGGATCGCAGGGACGTTTTTTTGCCCTGCGCCTCGAACGGCCCGATTGGAAGAGTTGGGCGCCGGGACAATTCGTCATGCTCCGTCCTCAGGGCTGGGCGCTCGATATGCCCTGGGCCCGTCCGTTCTCCATCTGCCGGGTGAGCACCAACGAGCTCGTCATCTTTTTCCAGGTGGCCGGCAGAGGCACCGAAAAAATGGCCAAACTCCGGCGCGGCGACAAGGTGCACCTCTGGGGGCCCCTCGGCAATCGCTTCGCCGTGGAAGGCGGGACCCCGACGCTGCTCCTCGCGGGCGGCATCGGCATCGCTCCTTTCGTCGGGTATGCGGAACGCCACCCCACGCCGGGCGTCCTTTCGATGGTCTTCGGCCACCGCTTGCCCGAAGACTGCTATCCCGTGGAAAGCCTCGGGGAGCGCATCGACGTGGAATCCTTCCACGAGAACACCAGCGAAGACCTTGAATGGTTCCTCAACCATGTCCGCTCGCGCATCGAAGCCTATGCCGAACGCAACGGCCTCGTGCTCGCCTGTGGCCCGGCCCCGTTCCTCAAGGCGGTGCAGGGATTCGCCCTGGCGGCCAAGGCGCGCTGCCAGCTTTCTCTGGAAAGCCGCATGGCTTGCGGCGTAGGCGCTTGCCTCGGCTGCGTCACCAAGACGACGGAAAAGTGGCCCGTCGAAGAAAAGGCCGGAACGCCCGTGCAGACATGCACCCATGGTCCCGTGTTCTGGGCCGATCAGATCACCCTGGAGGCTTAGTCATGGATCGCTTCACCGTACGACTTTCTTCCTCCCATAAGCCTTCCGGGAACACGAAACCTCTCGTCTTCAAGAACCCCATCCTGACGGCCTCGGGCACGTTCGGATACGGCGTCGAGTTCGCCAATTACGGCGATCTCACGCATCTCGGCGGCATCGTGGTGAAAGGGCTTTCCCTCAAGCCGCGTCCCGGCAATCCGCTGCCCCGCGTGGCGGAAACCCCCTGCGGTATGCTCAATGCCGTGGGTTTGCAGAATGACGGCGTGGAATCCTTCCTCAAGAACAAACTGCCCCGCCTGCCGTGGCATGAAACGCCGGTCATCGCCAACCTCTACGCCACCTCGCCGGCTGAATTCGCGGAACTGGCGGGCATCCTCGCCGCCGAGGAGGGCATAGCCGGTCTGGAAGTGAACATCTCCTGCCCCAACGTGAAGAACGGGGGTGTGCTGTTCGGACAGGATCCGGCCCTCGCCGCCGAAGTGACCCAAGCGGTCAAGAAACACGCGGGGAACCTGCCCGTCATCGTGAAGCTGTCGCCCAACGTGACGGACATCACCGCCATCGCCAAGGCCGCCGAGCAAGCCGGAGCCGATGCTATCTCCTGCATCAACACCATCACCGGCATGGGCGTCGATGTGAAGACCCGCAAGCCGCTGCTCGCCAATGTGGTGGGGGGGCTCTCCGGCCCCGCCGTGAAGCCCGTGGCCCTGCGCTGCGTCTGGCAGGTCTGCAATGCGGTCAAGATCCCGGTCATCGGCATCGGCGGCATCACCTGTGCGCAGGACGTTCTGGAATTTATCCTCGTCGGTGCGCACGCGGTGGAAATCGGGACCATGAACTTCGTCCGCCCCGACGCCGCCTTCCGGATCGCCGAAGAACTTCCCCATCTGTGCCAGCAACTTGGTATCAAAAACCTCGCCGAGTTCCGCGGCACCCTGCAACTGTAATTCATTGACTGGTTAAGTTGGGAGGGGCGGGGGAACCTTTCTGAAGAAAGGCTTTTCCCGCCCCTCCCATACCCTCTCCCCCATTCAAAAGCTTTCGCCTTTTTGGGCACCCCTTTTTCTATCAGAGGTTTTCCCCGTCAAATGTGACTATATAGTCACGTTATGTGCCCAACAAAAATTTCTTTGCGTATCCTCCCCACTTGTCAGCGTTTTTAAGGGTGGGGACCAGGGAGGAGACGCTTTTTCCAAAAAGCGCATTCCTCCGCAACTTTCAACCTCACCGACACACTATGCCGCCGAAAAAACGTTACCAGTGGGACACAAAAGATTCCGAATTTGAGGATGACCGCCCCAGCCGCTCACAGAAGAAACGCGACAGCACAGCACTCCAGCGTATGGGTGAAGAACTCACCACCCTCGGCTCATCCGTGCTCGCCAAGATGCCGCTCACTCCCAACATCCGCGAAGCCGTCCTCGAATGGCAGCGCCTCAGCTCACATGAAGGCCGCCGCAGACAAATGCAGTACATCGGGCGCCTGATGCGCGAAGAGGCGGATCCGCAGGCCGTGCGTGACGCGCTGGACGCCATCAAGCTTGGGCACACGGGCGAAACCGCCAGCTTCAAGCGTTCCGAGAAACTGCGGGACGACCTCATGAACGCCACCGATGCGGAAATGGATACACTGCTTGCCGCCTTCTCAGCCGAAGACGCCACCGAAATCCGCGTTCTCACGGCAAAGGCCCGCAACGAACGCGAACACAGCCGTCCTCCGCACGCCTATCGGGCATTGTTCCGCAAGCTCAAAAGCCTCCCGGCCGAACAATGATCCGTGACGCCATCATTCTCGGAGCCGGGGCCGCCGGGCTCATGTGCTCCATGACCGCCGGGCGCCGGGGCTTTTCTTGCGCCGTCATCGACCATAGCCCGGTTGCGGGGCGCAAAGTGCGCCTTGCCGGAGGAGGCAAGGGAAACGTTACCAATCGGTATATATCTCCGGAGTGGTATGTAGGCACGCAGAAAGGCTTCCCTGACACCCTGCTTAAACGCTGTTCGACGGACTTTGTCCTGAGCATGTTGGCGTCATTCGGCATCGAATGGGAAGAGCGAGAGTACGGTCAGATTTTCTGCACGGTACAGGCGGCCCGGCTTGTGGAATCGATGGCAGCCGCCTGCCGCAATGCAGGGGCGGAATTGCTGTTCAACCGTACGTTCGGCGAAATCCGGCACGAGGACGGCCTGTTCTCTGTGGAAACGTCCGGAGGCACCCTACAGGCCCCGCGCCTTGTCATCGCAACAGGGAGCCCCGCATGGCCCGCTTGCGGGGCAACGGATGGGGGGATGCGCTTGGCCCGCCAATGGGGCCATAAGGTCGTCCCCGTACGCCCGGTGCTGGCACCTCTGCTGCTCCCCGAGTCCTGGCCTCTGCACGGCCTCGCAGGCGTCAGCCTGCCTGCCGCCGTATCCGTGGGCGGGCGCACTTTCCGCTACCCGCTCCTGTTCACCCACAAAGGGCTCAGCGGCCCCGCCATCCTTCAGGCATCCTGCTTCTGGCGGCAGGGCGAAGCGCTGCATATCGACTTTCTGCCCGACCATCCCGCCTTGGAGCTTATGCACCAACCCGAGCACGGCAAGAGTACGGTTTTGGGGCTGTTCAAAAAGGTGCTCCCCACCCGCCTGGCCGAACGGCTCATACCGGGATCGCTGGCTTCAAGAAAAGTCGCTCAGCTTGCCAAAAAAGACAGGGAATACCTTGCGCTAGCAATACATGACCATATGGTAACACCAAGCAGATCGGAAGGTATGGGACACGCTGAAGCCGCAGCCGGGGGGGTGGATACGAGTGACGTAAACCCACGCACGCTTGAAAGCCGCAAACAGCCCGGTCTATACTTCGCCGGAGAGGTACTCGACGTCACAGGGTTACTAGGTGGTTACAATCTGCACTGGGCATGGGCGTCCGGTAAGGCCGTTGGGGAAAGCTGGAAGAAATAAGCTGAACCGAACAGTTCATTTCCTCCCTTTTTCTCTCCCAGAGTGTATTCCTGCAGACCTTTATTCCGAATATTTTCCACCATTCGGATCTCAATCAGAGTGTTGCTTCATGTCAGCAGAACAGCTCAAACAACGGGACGCCATGCAGCGGCTCACGGATTTTCTCAACGAGGTGGGGATGCTCCGCCATACGCCTCGGAGTGGTTACAAGTTTCTTGGGTCCGGCCAAGAAACCGTGGCCGAACATTCGCACCGGACGGCCGTCATCGGCTACGTATTGGCAAAAAAGACGGGAGCGGACGCGGCCCGCACGGTCATGCTCTGCCTCTTCCATGACCTGCCGGAAGCCCGTACAGGGGACTTCAATTACGTAAACCGCCTCTACGATACTTCACGCGAGCGCGACGCGCTGGAAGACGCGGTGGAAGGCACAGGGCTGGAAGAAGACATCATGTCCATATGGGACGAACATGCGTGCCGGACCACGCCCGAATCGCTGCTTGCCCATGATGCTGACCAGCTTGATCTGATCCTCAATCTGAAACGCGAAAGCGATCTCGGGAACCGTTACGCCGACAAATGGCTCGAAAGCGCCGTAGAGCGGTTGCGCACGGATATCGCCAAAGAACTGGCTCAGACCATCCTCAAAACCGATCATACGGATTGGTGGTATCTCGGCCCCGATCGCAACTGGTGGGAAAGGAAGAGCTGACCATCCCGATTTTCCACTGTCTTTCATGAAATAAAAAGGCCTCCGTATGGAGGCTTTTTTTATTACGGTGGGATACGCCATATTGTTCCTTCTCTCCACTAATGTGCATAATATTGTTCATATACTGTTCGTAAAATAGGTAATACATTTAAATAATATGATATAATTATATATTATATTGTTGCATTCTTCCGGCATTTCCGAAAAACACCCCTCCCAGAGAAAATGCCACTCTGGCTTCTGTTCGTAACCCTGTTTCTTTTCTGTGTATAACATATCAATCATACTGAAATAACATAATAAATTTTATAGTTTCATGAGGCATCCAGTATTTTGATGAAAGGCCCTGCTCACTTTTTGTTCATAATCCTGAGCATATTCTGTTCATAACTACAATAATTACGTAAAATAAATAATATTTTTTATAGTTTCATAAAAAAGACTACTCATTGATACAATAGTCCCCTCAAAAAAAGCCCTCCCTTTTTCTGCAAAGGGAGGGCTTTCAGCTTTGTGCATAATATTGTTTATATTTTGTTCTTAACTTGAATAACTATTAAAAATTACAGTCTTTTTCCATCGTTTTTATTGCGTAGTTCTGCTTCGTGAAGCTCCTTGGGAAGGGCTTCAAGTCCGTCTGCCTCAGGACGCATTACAATGCCGTGCCGCTTGGCAAGCCACAGAATCCCCACAGTAACGGCCAGCACGACGATAAGAATTATAGCCTCTACCATGACGCCTACTTGACGATGAGATGGTTATCATCCTTCTTCTCGGTTTCCGCACGGGGAACCGCCCGGACGCCTCAGCCGCAGGGCATGATATCCAACCCCGCCTTCTTTGCCAGCCGCAGCACCACCAGAGCCGCGGCGATAGCCAGTATCAAAAAAAGCGCTTCCCACATACGGGCCTCCCTTGTGACAGGTTGCTGGTCTTCCAAAAGATAACTCAGGGAAACATTTTGGCAAATTCAGCGGATGAGCATGGCGTCGCCGTAGGAGAAAAAGCGATACTCCATTTTCACGGCCTCGGTATACGTCTCAAGCATCCGTTCCCGGCCCGTCAGCGCCGAGACGAGCATCAGCAGCGTGGATTCGGGCAGATGGAAGTTGGTGATCAGGCCATCAAGGACATGAAACCTGTATCCAGGCCAGATAAAACAGTTGATCCAACCTTGATGCGCCGTTAGCTCACCTCCATGCGCGCCAGCCACGCCTTCGAGTGTCCGGGCGGAAGTGGTGCCTACGGCTATGACGGGCCGTCCTTCGGCCTTTGCCTTTCCAATGGCGTCCACCGTGGCTTGCGGCACTTCCACGAACTCCTCATGCATGACGTGCTCGCGGATATCCTCGCAGCGTACGGGGCTGAACGTGCCGTATCCGACATGAAGGGTCACTTCTGCCCATTCGACGCCCTCAGAGGCCATTTGCGCGCGTAATTCCGGGGTGAAATGCAGGCCCGCCGTAGGCGCGGCCACGGAACCGGCCTTGTCGTCCCGGGCATAAACGGTCTGGTACGTTCCCCGGTCATCCTTCGTATCCTCTCGCTTGATATACGGCGGCAGCGGCAAATGCCCCCGGGATTCGAAAAGCGCGCGGATATCGCCCGTCCAGTGCAGCCGTACCCGATGCCGCCCGAATTCCCCCTTGGCAAGGACTTCCACGCGCAGATCATCGCCAAAAACAAGATGATCCCCTATCCTGGCATTCTTGGCGGGCTTGATCAGCCCGTCGGCCTCCGCGCAATGCCAGCCGTCCCCTTCTCCATGCTGTTCCAGCAGAGGCATGGGCGTAAGCAACAGAAACTCCATCTTGCCGCCCGAGGGGCGCTGGCCGATCATCCTCGCGGGGACCACCCGGGAATTGTTGGCTATGAGCAGCGTGCCCTTCGGCAAATATTCGAGCAGATGGGAAAAATGGGAATGTATGCGCTTCCCGGTCTCGCGGTCCAGCACGAGAAGCCGCGACGCTCCACGTTCACCGGGATGCTGGGCTATACGCTCGGGAGGCAATTCATAACGATAGGAAGAAAGGAGAAAATCGGCTTCGGACTGTTGGATGGAATACATTGAAATCCTTGTATTTTATCTTTGAAAAAACGGTATCCGGCAGGTGTGGTGGGCGCGCTCCTCGAGCGGCATCCTGATGCGGGGCACTCTTCAAAAAGGCTTTCATGGCGTAGTGAAAGATGCATTTTATCACCCAAGCCGTACTTGCGGAAGACCTAAAAAAAGGAACCTCTCGGTCCCTTTTGTATCATCTTCCAGAAAAGTTCTTTTTTATCTACTTTAAATATTTTCTCTTTTATGAACTAAATATGACTCGCTAAATATCATACCGTGTAGTAACAATTCTATCTCAGCCTCATCCCCAAGAAGAAATCTGTGCATTGGTGGACTTCCGTCGAACCTCAATTCGCCTTCAACATGCCGGGAAGCCCTTGCCGCATCACCGCTTATAGTCGGACAGGCTGCGCTTGCCGCTCAAGTATTCTCCGATCAAAGCTTTCCTGTTCTTAAAATCATTCATCCGATTGCGGGGGATACTGCCGCCGCGCGGCGCCACAACCTTGGCGGGATTCACGTATTTACCGTTCTGCTTGAGGCGGAAATCCAGATGCGGGCCGGTGGCATATCCGGTTGCGCCCACATAGCCGATGACCTGCCCCTGCCTGACCCGCGCCCCGCGCTTGGCACCGGACGCAAACCCGGAAAGATGCGAATACATGGACTCCAGCCCGCCGGAATGCTTGAGAATGACCATGTTCCCAAAACCGTTCCCCCACCCGGCCTTTTCGATCGTGCCGTCGCCGACGGCCTTGACCGGGGTTCCGGTGGGAGCCGCGTAATCGACGCCCTGATGCGGCTTATGTGTTTTAAAAATCGGATGCTTGCGGTTCATGGAATACCCCGAGGAAATCCGCGTGAACGCCAGCGGAGCCTTCAGGAGGGTCTTTTTGAGGCTTTCGCCCTTGGCGTTGAAGAAGGCTTCGCCGTCTTCCGTGGCGAAGTTATAGGCTTCGTACGTTTTCCCCTGGTTGGTGAACGTCGCCCCGAGCACTTTGCCGTAGCCCTTAAACTCGTTTTCCCGGAACCGCTTTTCAATCAACAGGGAAAAACTGTCACCTTCGCGCAAGTCCTTGATGAAGTTGATCTCCGAGCCGAAAATATCCGCAATGCGCACGGCCAGAATGGGCGATTCACCGGTCGAGGCCAGTGTCTCGAACAAACTGGAACGGATGGTTCCGCTTACGCGCACCAGACTGAAATCATAGACTATCGGCTCGACGTGGGCGACAAGCCCTTCATCCGTTTTCGTGACAATGAGCTTCTTGCGATCGTTGATCTCGTATTCGAAGCGCTCCATGTCCCTGCCGTCCGGGGAGCAGACCAGCGTGTAGGGTTGCCCTGTGCGGAGGTTGTTGAGAGGGTGAAGCTTTCGCGTCACATTCAGAAGCTGTTGGACGGAACTCGCGGACATATATGGCGAAAGCAGTTCTGAGGCGCTGTCCCCCTTGGCGATGACGCCGTTGATGACGGAAGGATCGGACGGAGGTTCCTGCTCCAGCGGAACCTGCTGCATCTCGGAAACGATGGCCGCTTCACCTTCCGGCATCTCCTGAGCGGGAAGCTCCTCAGGAAGCACGGCAACAGCGCTCTTTGCCCTTTCCCATAAGGCAAAAAGGGAAGGAGTCACCTGATCTTGAAGGCGTTGAGCCACAGAAGACACCGCGACGGGCTGGCTCTCGGGAATCAGCAGAGAGGCTTCCCGCCGACTGTTGACGAGATACATCCCGCCTACAACGAGGAAGAGGCAGATAAAACTGATGAGTATGGTGCCTGCGGAAAAGGTATTTCGCAAGGGAAGAACCACGCTGTCAGAAGTGGATTGGCATACGCCGGGATACGGCACAGTTCAATTTTTTGTATGAGAAAAACTCTTATCTTGTATTGTATCAACCTGTTACGCTATTGTCCAGATCCGGGGCCCGCAGGAGACATGCCCTGCAATACGGGGAGCTTCCGGGCTGTCTCCGCTCTCTTCTGCGCTGAAACGTTTTCCGGTGGTGCCGGTTTCCCCTCCTCTCCCGGGAGCCAGGATGAAGGCATCCCGCACAGGAAACGCCAGGCCCGTTTCCTGTGGGAATTCCACATTTCCTCAGGGAAGGTTCAACAACTTATCCACAGGGGCTCTTTGCTTGTGTAACGTACTTTTTTCTGATATGTTTTCTCCGTTGGAAACAAAGCGTTTTCGCCTCCGTTTTTCACCATCTTTTTCAGCCTGACTCAGGCTCTGGCCCCTGTGGAGCTTCGCAACGCCGTGTCTAAAGAAACGTTACGCAAATACCTCCTCACTTCTTCAGCCGAAGCGATCCCTCAAGCGCGCCCGTCCCTGCTCTCCTGCTTCACCAACGCCGAAAACCCCAAACCCCAGCTTCAGGATCGCCTGTCCGCCGCTGGCGAAGCGTTGGAATCGTGCTCGGAAACCGCGTTGCAGAGCTGGTTTGATCCCCTTGAAATCCTGTTGGATCAAGAAGCGGGAACGCTGGCTGTCCGTTTCCCCCACGCCTTCTTCGGCATACGCTTCTCCAGCCTGTTCCAGAAACTATTCGAAAAAAAGGCCCGGGAACTCTGGGGGAAAGGGCTTTCCATCACGTACGGCGCGGGAAAGTTCACTCCGTCGCCCCCCGTGCCCTTCGTCCAGCCCGCTCCCGAAAGCCGGCAGGACGCCCTCCATCCCGCCGTGGCCAACCCGATGCCTTTTGGGGAAGAATGGACCTTCGACACGTTCATCGGCAACGGGAAGCACAAATGGGCCTTGAGCCTTGCCCGCGACATCACCCGGCGCGCCGTCTACCGGGCCACGCATGGCCGTGCGCCTTCGCTCGACGACATCGGCGAAGCCCCGGGCCTGCTGGTGCTCTGCGGCCCTCACGGGACCGGCAAGACCCATCTGCTCCGGGCCATTGGCAACGAACTTTTCCGCACGCTCGGGAGCGATCTCTACTACGCTTCCCTGAGCGATCTGGAATTGCTGTTCGCCGGGCGTTCGGTCCTCGCCGCCCGGCAGGAACTGCTCTCCAAAGAAGCCGTTCTTATCGATGATTTCCAGCACCTGAGCCGTATTCCCGACAAGACGCCCACCACGGCGTCCCGGTTCCGCGCCCAGATTGTCGCCGAGCCGGAGCAGCCCGCCGGGCCGTCCGTGCGCGAGGAGCTCTGCCTCCTGCTGGATCGCTTCATGGATCAGGGCAAACCCGTCATCGTGGCGGGCGTGGGGCGTCCCAAGGAATGGAGCCTCGGCAAGGCGCTGCTTTCGCGCCTCGAAACGGGCCTCTGGGCGGAACTCCCCGAGCCGGATCTCGACGTGCGCCTGCGCTACGCCCAGCAACAGGCCAAATTCCGCCGCCTGCCCCTGTCCAGGGAGCAGCTGCTGCTCATCGCGCAGCACTGCCCGGATGTCCGGCGGCTTTCCGGCGTCATCCTCCAGGTGGCGTCCCACCGCTCCCTGCTCGGCCGCGATCTTTCCGAACAGGATCTGCTCAACATCGTGCGGCAGGGCGGAGACAGCTCCGCGCTGACCCCTCAGCTCATCGTCAGTATCGTCGGTGAGCACTGCGGCGTCCCGGCCAAGGAAATCCTCGGTGAGAAGCGCCGCCCGGATCTCGTGCAGGCCCGCCAGCTCGCCATGTACTTGTGCCGCGAACTGCTTGGCCATTCCTACCCCGTCATCGGGCGCATGTTCGGCGGAAAGGATCACAGCACGGTGATGCATGGGGTAAAAAAAATCAAATTATTACAGGAAAGTGATCGACTTGCGCACAGCATGGTGACAGAGCTGACAAAAGCGTGCCTCGAACACCGCGGCTGAGGTTACGAACACGGAAGCTGTTCCCGCCGTTCCTAACCAGCCGAACGAACTGTAACTAAAAACCAGAGCGATTCCACGAAGTTAATCAGGATACGCACATTGCGCGTCTCTTAATAATCTACAACAAGGATCTTCTACATGCTTTTTACCGTAAAGAAAGAGAACATCATCGAAGGCCTTCAGAAAGCGGCGGGCATCATCCCCACGAGAGCGGGAGCGGCTTATCTGCGTTCGCTCTGGATCAAGGCCGAAGGGGAAGTCCTGACCATCATGGCGACCGATGCGAACATCGAGTTCACCGGCACATATCCCGCCGATGTGAAGGAACCCGGCCTCGTCGGGGTGAACGGCCGGAACTTCGTGGATCTCGTCCGCCGTCTTCCCGCCGGCGAATTGCGTATCCGGCTTGACGACGCCACGGGCACGGTGATCCTCGAACAGGGCCGCCGTACCTATAAGCTCCCCGCCAATGACCCCACGTGGTTCCAAAGCCTCGCTCCGTTCTCCAGCGAAGGCGCCGTGGTGTGGTCCGGCGATTTCTTCCAGGAGATCATCGACCGCGTGTTTTTCTGCGTGAGCGACGACGAATCTTCCGACGCCATCGCGTGCCTCTACTTCAAGCCCGTTGGCGAAGGCCATATCGAAGTGTGCGGCCTGAACGGCCATCAGTTCGCCCTGACCCGCTTCACGCACGACGATCTGTCCGCCCGCCTTCCCGAAGACGGTGTGCTGATCCAGCGTAAATACGTCGGCGAACTCCGGAAGTGGCTCGGCGGCGATGAGATCGAAGTCAACCTGACGGACAAGCGCCTTTTCGTGCGTTCGGGCGACGGGCATGAAACCCTCAGCCTTCCCCGCGCCGGATACGCCTACCCTGATTACTCGCCGTTCATGACCCGTCTGGCGAGCCCCGACGTGTCCCTGCTCAAGCTGAGCCGGAAGGACTGCCTCGACGCGCTCGATCGTATCAGCATCTTCAACACGGAGAGCGATCGGTGTACGTATTTCGAACTGTCCAGCGCCGAGGCCATGCTTTCCGCACAGGGGCAGGACACCGGGTCGGCCAACGAGTCCCTTGAAGTCTCCTACAACGGCTCCATCGGGCGCATCGCGTTCCCGACCAAGAACCTGATGGAAATTCTCACGCATTACCAGTCCGGCGAACTTACCCTCACCCTTACCGGGGCCGAGGGGCCCTGCGGCATCAACGGCACGGAAGATCCCGACTACACCGTGCTGATCATGCCCATGAAAATCGCCGAAGAAAGCTATTACGAAGAAAACTAGAGCGTGCTATACTTGGAGGAGCGCTTCGGGATGGAAGCGCTCCTCAATTCCCCTTTTCCTGAACGCTTGGAATAGGGGGATGGTCCTCTCATTCCGTCTATGGTATTGTTTCTTTCTAGTCACAACCTTTATCCCCGCTTTGGAACGTTCAGCTTTGAAGAGGGACATCTTCAGGAGCCGCCTCATGCCGCATACCTTCCCGGGCACGCGGCATGAGGCGGCCTCTGAGGGGCCCGGGGGCTTTTCCCGGGTAAAGGCCGAAGGGGCGTGGCCTCGCGGAGGCCGCGTTTGCGGACCGTCTGCGGCAGCCCTTTGCCGCCGGAGGCGCCACAACCAACATATGGATTCACGAGCCTATGACAGCCAACGCGAACGCTTATACAGCTGATTCAATCACTATTCTTGAAGGTCTCCAGGCCGTGCGGAAACGCCCGGCCATGTACATCGGCAGCACGGATTACCGTGGTTTGCATCACCTCGTGTACGAAGTGGTGGACAACTCCATCGACGAAGCGATGGCGGGCTACTGCACGCGCATCGAAGTTGTGCTCCACATGGACAACAGCGTCACGGTCCGCGACAACGGGCGCGGCATCCCCGTGGACATCCACCCCAAGGAAAAGGTCCCCGCCGTTCAGGTGGTCATGACCAAGCTCCACGCGGGCGGCAAGTTCGACAACTCCGCCTACAAGGTGTCGGGCGGCCTGCACGGCGTGGGCGTCTCCTGCGTCAACGCGCTTTCCGAACGCCTTGAGGTGACCGTCCGCCGGGACGGGAAGCGCTGGAAGCAGGTGTACAGCCGGGGCGTGCCGCAAGAGGAGCTCCAGTACATCGGCGAGTCCGACAGCCACGGCACGACCGTCCGCTTCAAGCCCGACGAAACCATCTTCGAGACCACGGAATTCTCCTACGACACCCTCAAGAAGCGTTTTGAGGAGCTGGCGTATTTGAACAAGGGCCTCCAGATCGAGTGCCGCGACGAGCGTACCAGCGAAGTCCATCTGTTCCATGCCGAGGGCGGCATCCACCAGTTCGTGAAGGATCTGAACTCCGGCGAAGTGGGCATCCACGCCATCGTCGACGGGGAAGGCGTGGCCGACGGCGTTTCCGTGGAGTTCGCCATCCAGTACAACGCGGGCTACAAGGAAAACATGTATACCTTCGCGAACAACATTCGCACGAAGGAAGGCGGTACGCACCTTGCCGGGTTCAAGACCGCGCTGACCCGCGCCATCAACAACTACATCAAGAGCCAGCCCGATCTGACCAAGAAGATGAAGGGGCAGGCCCTTTCCGGCGACGACGTCCGCGAAGGGCTGACCGCCGTGCTCAGCGTGAAGCTCCCCCAGCCGCAGTTCGAAGGCCAGACCAAGACCAAGCTCGGCAACAGCGAGGTCGCGGGCATCGTGGGCGGCGTGGTGTACGGCAAGCTCGACACCTATTTTCAGGAGAACCCCAAAGACGCCCGCCTGATCATCGACAAGGCCGTGGACGCCTCCCGCGCCCGCGATGCGGCCCGCCGCGCCAAGGAGCTTGTCCGCCGCAAGGGCGCCCTTTCGGACAACGCGCTGCCCGGCAAGCTGGCCGACTGCTCAAACAAAGACCCCAAAGACTGCGAGATATTCCTCGTCGAGGGCGACTCGGCCGGCGGTTCGGCCAAGCAGGGGCGCGACCGCTACACCCAGGCCATACTGCCGCTGCGCGGAAAGATTCTCAACGTAGAGAAGGTGATGTGGCACAAGGTGTTCGAGAGCGAGTCGGTGATGAACATAATACAAAGCATAGGCGTGCGCTTCGGGGTAGACGGCGAAGACGACAAGGAGGCCAACATCGACAAGCTGCGCTACGACAAGATAATAATCATGACCGACGCCGACGTCGATGGCTCACACATCGACACCCTCATCATGACGCTCTTCTACCGCTTCATGCCGAAAGTGATACAGGAAGGACACCTATACATAGCAACACCGCCACTCTACCTGTGCACCTACAAGAACCAGGCCAGGGAATACTGCTACACCGAACAGCAGCGCCAGGCCTTCATCGACAAGTGGGGAGGAGGCGTAGACGACGGGAAGAACATACACACACAGCGCTACAAGGGTCTCGGCGAGATGAACCCCGAGCAGCTGTGGGAGACAACCATGAACCCCGCCACGAGGCTACTGAAGCAGGTGACGATAGAAAACGCCGCCGAAGCCGACGACATCTTCTCGATGCTTATGGGCGACGACGTTGAGCCGCGACGCGAGTTCATAGAGAAAAACGCCACCTATGCCAACATCGACGCATAGGCACACCACACACTGACCAATACAGACGAGCCGGAGAACCAGCCATGACGCAACCACGCAATGACTGCTTCGCCGGCTCGCCGCTTGAACACGGCAACGCCCCGCAACGCCAAGGGCACGGCCGCACGACAATAGCCTGACAACATCAACCTACTGAAATGACAACCAAAAACCTGATAACGGCTGCCGCAATGGCAGCCCTGGCCGCAACGCAGGCCACCGCACAGCAACCGCCACTGCTGCTTTGGTATGACACCCCGGCACGCCACTTCGAAGAGGCCCTGCCCATTGGCAACGGCAAGATGGGGGCGCTGATATACGGCGGCACCGACAGCAACACCATATTCCTTAACGACATCACCCTGTGGACAGGCAAACCCGTCGACCGCAACGAAGACGCCGGGGCCTCGCGGTGGATTCCCGAGATACGCAAGGCGCTCTTCAACGAAGACTACAGGGCGGCCGACTCGCTGCAACTCAACGTACAGGGGCACAACTCGGAGTACTACCAGCCGCTGGGAACGCTGACCATAACCGACAACAACAGCGGCCCGGCAACGGAATACAGGAGGGAGCTGTGCCTCGACAGCGCCCTGTGCAAGGACAGCTACACACGCAACGCAACCACATTCAGCCGCGAATACTTCGCATCGCACCCCGACAGGCTCATCGCCGTGCGCCTGAGGGCATCGAAACCGGGCGCCATCAACTGCTCGGTCTCGCTCTCGTCGCTCGTGCCACACACCGTCAAGGCGTTCGGCGGCGGCCAGCTCACCATGACAGGCCACGCCCTCGGCGACCCGAACAACTCGATACACTTCTGCACCATACTCCGCGCAACGGCAAAAGGGGGCACCACCCACGCCACCGACTCGACCATAACGATAAGCGGGGCCACCGAGGCCACGGTCTACATAGTAAACGCCACGAGCTTCAACGGCTTCGACAAGCACCCCGTCAGCCAAGGGGCACCCTACCTTGAGAACGCTGCCGACGACGCATGGCACACCGTCAACCTGACCTACGACGAGATGAAGAGGCGCCATGTGGCCGACTTCAGCTCGCTGTTCGGTAGGTTCAGGCTCACGCTGGCAGGCGCCACAGCCGACGACAGCCGCACCACGGAACAGCAACTGAAGGACTACACGGCCAAAAACGAAAGCAACCCATACCTCGAAACACTGTACGCGCAGTACGGGCGCTACCTGCTGATAAGCTGCTCGCGCACACCCGAGGTGCCCGCCAACCTGCAAGGGCTGTGGGCCAACAAGCTGCGCTCGCCGTGGCGGGGCAACTACACGGTCAACATAAACCTCGAAGAAAACTACTGGCCGGCCGAGGTGGCCAACCTGCCAGAGATGGCCATGCCGCTCGAAGGGTTCATATCGGCGCTGGCCGCCAACGGACGGCACACCGCACGCAACTACTACGGGGTGGAACGGGGATGGTGCTCGAGCCACAACAGCGACATCTGGGCCATGACAAACCCCGTGGGCGAAAAGCGCGAGAAGCCCGAATGGGCCAACTGGAACATGGGAGGGGCATGGCTGGTGAACGCCCTCTACGAGCATTTCCGCTTCGGGCGCGACACCACCTACCTCTGCCAGACGGCCTACCCGCTCATGAAGGGGGCGGCGGAGTTCTGCCTCGGGTGGCTGACAGACAACCCGCTGAAGCCGGGAGAGCTGATAACGGCCCCCAGCACATCGCCCGAGAACGAGTACGTAACCGACAAAGGATACCACGGAATGACCTGCTACGGGGGCACTGCCGACCTCGCCATCATACGTGAGCTGCTGGCCAACACCGCCGAGGCGGCGCGCACCATCGGCACCGACGCCGCCTTTGCCGACTCGCTCGACGCTGCCGTGGCACGGCTGCACCCGTATGCCATTGGCAAGAGGGGCAACCTGCAGGAGTGGTACTACGACTGGAGCGACTACGACCCGCACCACCGCCACCAGTCGCACCTCATAGGACTGTTTCCCGGGGGCCACATCACCGACCCGGCCCTGCTGCAAGCCTGCGCCAAGACGCTCGAGCTGAAGGGCGACAAGACCACCGGCTGGAGCACAGGGTGGCGCATCAACCTGTGGGCAAGGCTGCGCAACGGCGAGAAGGC
>OGEP01001979.1_pt1 | contig 19827 bp, 20 predicted proteins | sample 1570721 | NCBI WGS metagenome assembly OGEP01 (sample SAMEA2582131, study PRJEB24529) | metagenome | biome: Human gut stool | place: China | collected 2011 | reverse complement strand
CTATAGGTGGCACTCATTTTTTGCAAACCGGTTATTTGTTACTTAACAGGAATGCTCCATAAAATGTTGAATTATACAAGTACCCACACTCCCATCACTGATATGCAGCACTTTAACTACACCTACTGCTCCACATTTTGAATCATATTGCTTTCCCTCTGTGATTCCAAGCTCTGAATAATCAAAGACCTTTACGTTCTCCAATAGCAACTCCGTTAAATTTTGATTCAAATGCTTCTTACTATATTGAAACCCTTCCTCTAATCTATCTCCAAGGTAATTAAATTTCTTTTTTGCAAGCTCAATAATTTCATCTTGATTAAGTTTCCTTGAATCCTTTACACACTCTTGTTTCGTAAATGCATAGTTTAACCTATCTGCAATTATCTCTCCCAAACGTGTCGGCTCCTGTAACCATAACCAAAATTGTTCTGCTAATATATCCATATCCAAAACAGAAATGCATAACTTGTTAATTTTCTTTTTTCGATTTTCTATTGTTTCTTCTACATTGTCCCAATTTCTCCTTGAAATATCCAAATACTCTTTATAATCAATAGTTTTTTTTGCATAAACCTGATTTCGCACTTCTATTCCGTAGTTTTCTTCCACCCAGAGCAATTCAAGACTATTTGCATAAACTTCTTGCACAGTTCTTGTACACTCATATAAAGCTTCTCTTGTTCTAATCAAATCTGTTATATATTGCAAATCTTCTTGCTCACTATTAAGTTCAAGTTCAATCAAATGCATTAGCATTCCTACATTAGATGCTAATGCCAAATGCGCATGAAATAGTTCATGCATACAGGAAGATGACTCTAATCCATATTCCATATTGTCTCCTGGGGCCAAATAAATCTGTCCCCCCTTATCATATGAGAATTTTCCTAATGTGATATCCTTAAACATATTTCCTCCTGTATGCATGTCTGATACTATAAATGCTTCTTCAATTCCTGATAAAATTTCTGTGTTTCTGACATTCCACCATCTGTTCTTTGATAGTAACCATGGTTCAACGTCTTTTCTAAAATTATTTGCTTAGAAACCTTGTTTCTTATTTCAATATACTTTAAAACATCTTCTTGGCTTTTCAAGCGTGGCCAGTATGTCAAATAATCCGGTAAACTTTCCTGACTAATCAAATAATTTGCTATTGGCATATCCTTTTCAGTTGCCATTCCAATTTCAAACGGAACCCACCATGATTTTTTTGTATTGCTTGAAAGAATAACAATCACATCTGTACACTCGCGCAGTTTCCCTCGTATATGCTTAGTCAATTTTTCGCCATCATCTGCAGTAATATTATCCAACAAATCTAAATAAGCATCTACTCCTGCCGATGTCAATGTATTCACAACCTTTAACGCCGTCAACTCATCTTCTTTTTTATGTGAAATAAAGATTTTCATCATCGACTTCCTCCTATCAAAGCCTTAAGATTATCCCATGTCCATTTATACATTTTGTCTGTACTTTTTGCACCAATTGGCTTAACACAATTCTCTGTACTTCTACCATAGAGTAAAAAGTACGGAATTCCCTCTTCCTGTGAAATCTTTAATTCCGCACTTACTCCCGTTGCCGTATTTGTATACTTTCCACAAATAACGACTACTACATCACAACCTTTAATTCGTGTGCGAGCTTTGGCTTTCCAATTAGAATCAATGGCTTCTTTAATTGACATATCCGTAATTTCAAACGGAGAATCTGCGTTTCTAGCCTGTCCAACCAATAAATTCTTCAAATCATTATCATGATCATAATCAAAGCTGATAAAAGTTCTTCTTTTTGCCATTTTCATTTCCTCCCTTAAATAGCACCTTTGTTAACCAATCGCCAATACTGTTTTCCGATAGAAGTTAATTCACAACCTTTTGACTTCATTGCTGCAAAATACATATGCTCTTCCTCAACAGGTACAACTAATCCGACACCTTCTAATTTTTGTAATTCCGCAAATATTTTCATATTCTGCTCAGTCGCATATGGTTCCAGCAATTCATGATTATCTTCTGGGGTATTTGTCGGTTCAAAAGATGGATCAAGTGGCAAAACACTATTTTCTTCTTCGAAATATGTACATATATTTCGAATTATTGAGATATCTATCTGTGGAACTACATCTTTTAGAGATGTAAAGCGTGTCACATTCGTTTTAAATACAGGGCGCTGCTCCCATGGTCCCAAAGCTTTGTCAATATATGCATATATTCCGCCTAATGATATATGACCCGTCACATCAGCAGCACCACCTTTCAGTGCTTCTAATAAAAGCGAAGTGAATAACCCATGACCATTTATTTCAACAGAAGTTTCTGTTGAATGACTAGCTGTTAATATTGTTACTCCTTCACCAATAATTGATGTATTTTGTCCCAACGTGCTAATTGTGCCTAAGGTACCAGAGTAACAACTATCTAGGATTATGATTTTATCCTTACACTTCGAATTATTTGCAATTGTTAACACGTCTTGCAATGATAATCCATAGTCTCCTACAGCGTAATCTGGTGTTACAAGATATCCACCGATTGTATCAACATGTCCATGTCCTGAGTAATAGAAAAGCGCTACATCTGCACTTCCAGAAAAACACTCTTCCACTAATTGACGTAATTCTCCTTTTGTTTGTACATTCAAAACTTTTCTTACTGCAAAGTTTGGAGAACCATCTCCATTCTTTATAAGTTCATCACTCACTGCATCCGCATCATTACAACACCCAAATAATGGGCAGTTTGCATAATCATCAATTCCAACTATTAAAGCTTTTCGCATCGAAAACTCCTCCTATTCAATATTATTTCTTTTACTACCATCCGCAATTGAGCGGATATAAGTTGTGCCGTTTGACTTATTTACAACTTGGTAATTATCATAACTTTTATTACCTTTATTTATTTGAGTAACAGCATGCTCTAACGAGATATGTCTACCGGTTTCTACGTTAACAAATTCTGTATTCAAACCTTTTTGATTTTCTTTTGATACCTTCAACTTCATTGTTTTCCCTCCTTTAAGGTACACTTAATACAGTAGTACTATTCGTACTACCAAGTTACTCTATATGAACAAACAATGACCTAGTTTGAGACCAATTTTCAAACACATGTTTAGGGATTGATTTATCGAATGATAAATGATAAATTAGAGGTGTTTAGATACTCTAATGGTCATTTATGGTCATTAACAACAGGTCGAAGTTGCCGCTTCGGCTTTTTTGTTGCCACATTCACATATTCCCATATCCCTTTCGTTTTACCAGCCTCCTTTCCACTATAAAACAATATCTATTTTTGCATTTCACGTATCAGCATTCCTACATTACTTCCTATCGTATTTTTCAATTCTTTTTCATTCTCACAATATAGGCTCTCGTTTCGAATAGCTTTTTCCACATTTCTTACCAATCCGATTGCATCATATTGGGATTTACTATATTTAGGAATTCTTTTTTTTAACTCCTGTTCACAATATCTTCTTTCCGCAGATACTTTAGGATTTTCCAGCAGTAACTCTGTGTCTAGTTCCTTTACATCATCAAAATGCATTAACAGCCAGAATTCAAAGCAAGGATTTGTAATATATATCCCGTAATTTCTATTTTCACACTGTTCAACTACATAATCATACTGTGCAGATGTAAAGCTACCCTTATCTCGGTCCACAATCAAACATATCTTATCAATTTCTTCCGAGTACGTTAACACGCTATTATTAATTATTCTTGGAATGTCAGCAACTATATTTTCAAGTTTCGATTCTTCTTTCAATATATCAAAAATCATCTCACATGCCATTTGAAGGTTGTCAACCTTTTCCTCGAGAGATACCTCTAGCTTTTCTTCACATATTTGCTGTAATGTAGTCCAATAACTTTTTGCTAACGGTCGATTATTTGCCAAAATACCATAATCCTGAAAATAATCCATTATCCAATTGAGAAGCGTTTCATATGACACTTCACCACTTTTTAATTCTTCAATATTTTGTATCATTCTATCAAGAATTTTCTTGGGATTACTCCATCCGTCTTCACTATAGCTTCGAATAACCGGGATAACCTCTATCAACGGGTTAATTGAAATATGCTCTTTTAATACGTCAACCGCTTCAAAATAAATGGCTTCTGTATCTTTACCCTCATATACCAAAAAGTATTTTTTCTTTACTTCATCATTCGGAAGAACTCTGGTTCTTTCTGCAAAACTTCTTTTTTCTCTCATGCACTACTCCTCCTTTACAGGAAAAACCGTGCTAAAAATAGGAACACCGCCATATCGACCTTCCAAATATGCTTTGTCAATTTTTTGGTCAAACCTTGCATTATACTCTTCCAGCGAATATACATCCGACTTCCCTAATTTATTCTTATTCACAAACCAGATTTCATCTCTTCTTAATAATTCAAAATCCAAAAGTCTTGATTCATGTGTTGTTACAATCAATTGTATATTTCTTTCTTCGGCAACTTGCAAAAATGTTTCCACAAACTTATATGTCAAACTTGGATGCAAGCATCTATCAAGTTCATCTATTACATAGGTTTTCCCTTCACCCGCAAGCAAAATTTCTAATAAATCTAATACACGTACAGTTCCATCAGACTCTTCCGACAACTGAAATAGTACATCTTTTTCTCCGTGAGAAAATTCTATTGTCTGACATTTTATTCCATCTTCTTCACTAAGAGTAATAATAAAAAAGTTAGTATTACTTCTCATAACCAGAGCGATCTCGGATAATTTTTCATTTCCTCTAATTTCTGCTTGTTTCTGTTCAATATCTGAGATTATTCTTTTCTGCAATTTCTGTGGTAACTCACCAAGCACCTTTTCTACCGGTACATCTACCATCTTAAAATCCGTAATTCCGGTTCCAAATGCAGAAATAACTCTACAGACTTCTTGAACATCCTTTGCCTTGGCCAAGTATGAATAATCCGAAATAGGTTGATCCGGATAATTAATATCAAATTGCTCTTTTATCCACAAAAACACATCTCTTATTATGGCAGCATCATCAAACTCGTTATATAAATTTTTCTTATTTTGGTTCATTAAATTTAAAAACAATACCGATGTATCGTCACTTACATCGCTTGCATAAACATCTATTTTCTCATAAAGACCTTTATGCCTTAAATCTTTTCCAAGTTCATATTTCCCTGTCAGAATATCTCTTTGGAAAATTACTTTCTCTGAGTTATCTGTATTTAATTCAATCAACCATTCTGCAATAAATTTACTTTGGCTCAAAATCACTTCAAATCCATATGCATAATATTTATTATTTAATAAAATTTCTAGTTCAAAGTAACTAGCTTCATCTTGATTTGAAGGCTCTATTTTGCAATAACGCTCAGTATGACCATCTGGCAACCCCTTTATAACTGTGTGACGCATAAAATCCATTGCTTTAACTAAATTAGATTTACCCGCTGCATTTGCCCCATATATGGCAGCGAACTTTAATAACTTCATCTTGCCATCATCATAGATATGTTCTTTTTTGTTTCTTACCTTTCCTGAAATCATAGAAAACTCTTCTGTTTTTCCATCTTCTCTTCTATCAAAAGACAAAAAATTTTTAACATTAAATCTAATCAGCATACTATACACCTCCATTATCTTACCTTCTTCACTATAAGTGATTTTTTCACTTTTGTCAATATTATATTCATTATTTTGTCTGTTTTGTTGTATTTTAAATCGTTTTTTTCGTATTTAGCTTTTATTAAACCATCTCCGTATAAAAAAACTCTCTCCGGCAAGTCAATTACCAAAGAGAGTCACCCTATTTACGATATATACCATATCAAATCAAAATGAATCAAAACTGCAAACACCAACACTACAAATATGACACATCCTAGCGGAAACAGCATCTTTTCCGCAAACCAATTCGCAAAGCTTTTTCTGATGTAATAACAACTTCTATATTTCTTTTTCCTAACCCGCAGGTGATACTTCTCCCTAAACTTATCCCAAGCACTCTTCCCGTGCTCCCTATCGAGTTCTTCCTCTGCTTCTCTTAGTCTGCTGTTCAGATACCGATAACTGCTCCTCTCGCTTTCTATCTTCCTCTCCAGCCGTTCCTTTTGCTCTGTCTTTTGTTGCAAGAGCCTCTCGTATGCTGCGTCTTTCTCCCGGCATAATTTCTCCAGCTGTGATATCTTCAAATCCTTTTTCGATATCACCTGCGCCTGTTCCTTCAAGAGCATCTTGCACTTGCTGATAGTATCCTGCAAGTTCTGCATCTTCTGCTGCGCTTCTAATTCGATCTTCTTCATCGTCTCGCAGGATTCCGTTCCTACGTTCATTGTTTCTAATAAATTCATCTAACAATTCTCCCTTCGTTACATTGATGTTAAAGGTTTTGAGGATATTTCTATCCCTGACCTTCTTGCCTTCCTCATTTACAAATGTGATATTTTTTCGTGTGGGCTTCCATATCACATGCCAGCCTTTTTGCTTCATATTCTGGATAAAATCATCCTTACTGCAGGCATTAGCTTTAGCTTCCAATAATGCCAGTGCACAAGCAGCAACATAGCTTTCCTTAGCATTATGTAGTAGCATGTGATACTTGTCCTTGCTCCAAGCCCGAACATGTCCCATCTCCAAATCATTTCCATAAAAATCCTTGCCCTTCTCCGGTACACTCCAGCCCCTAACTTCACACTTCCGGTTGGTAAGCTGTTTCATCTCTTCCAGCTCGTTCTTTTTAGTATGAAGCTTGTGACCGTCAATATAGCTGACCGTATTTGTAACCATATGCAGGTGGATGTGGTTACGATCAACATGCACTGCCATCAGCGTCTGGAATCCTTTAAACCATTGCTCCACAAATTCCTTGCCAAACTCATACGCTTCCTCCGGTGTAATTTCCTCATCCTTATGCCACGAAATAATATTGTGGGCGTACATTCTGCCGGAGTCTTTGTTCCAAAGTTTTTTCTCCTCCAAGAAGCTGCGATACACGGTATCGTAAGTAATTTCCTCTGCATCAAAAGGTCCGCTTACATACACCAAAGAAGAATTAATTTTGCTATCACGCAAGACATATTCCATGCAGTTTCTCATGGCTCCGTGTGTCTTTGTCGACTTATTGACTGTCTTATTAATTGCCATATCGCATCCGCCTCCCTTCGTAGTGCTTCTGTCTGTGTGCCATATTCCCTCAGCTGGCGCTCTTTGGGAATTTCACCATAAGCATTCGCCTTATATGCCAGCTGGTTGATATTCACCGCTATGCCCTTTACCTGCTTCAATAAATCCGCCAATTGCATATTGATATCCTTTAGCAACTTACTATCCTTGGCTGTCAGAATGGCAGCTCCTTCAATAGCATTCAGTATAAAGGACTGCTGTGTCTGATTGGTTTCCCGTATCTTTTTCTGTATTGCTTCATATTCCTGCTCCGATACTCTGATAGATATGGTTTTGTTTCTTTTACGCATAATTTTCTGCTCCTTTCGTAGATTACGTTTGCGGTATTCCAAAAGGTGCGAAACCTTTTGGTGGGGTGCAGGGGCGACGCCCCTAACTGATAGGATGGATGGGATGGAAGAACTTCCGGTGGACGTTCTGTAATTCCATCCTATCGGTGTGCTCCAGTGTGCAGAGAGTGAAACTCTCGCCGTAGGTTCAAAGGGAGTAGCACTCCCTTGCAAGTTTAGGAACAGCGCCACCGCTGGTCCGGTGCAAATGTGGCTTGCCACTTTGCGAAACTTGCCTATCATCTGCCACAATCGTAAATACTTGACAGAAGTGCGATGATGAAAAGAAAATACCGGTCCGGGATTTTCTTTTCTATACTGAGCGCTCTGGAAAGTGGATTCCCCTGCGCCAGATGATAGTGGTCTTGCGATGGGCCCATTAACAAGAAAAGGTATACCTTGGGTAGTCCCGCTTTCATATCTCCATGATGTGGGAATACCTGAGGTATACCTTAGTATTCATATCAAGCCCATCGCTCGTAGCATTTCATCAGAATCCAATTCAGAAATCGCCGGTGCATTTACCGGGTCTGCTTCGGGTTCTGTGTATGCTACGACAGATAAAGAATTGTCCTCTACTTTCTGCGTCTGCGGTGTAATTCCCTTTACCGCAATTTTGCCACCCACAACTGACAATTCCATGCTGTTTTCGATAAAATAATTGCAAACAGCTGCAATCAGTACAGGTTTGCTGATACCGCTTCGCTTGGTGTATTCAGATATATTTCTCTCAAATTTTTGTATCTCTTCCGAATTACGATTAAATGTAACCCGGAAGAAATCGTCACCCTTTTTCATGGTTCTACCTCTGTTTCATTGCTAACGTTGTTTCAAAGAATTCATATCCCTTTGCATTGATTTTCATATCATCACAGAAATGAACATTGCTACCATAGTTGCCAAATGACTGTACAATCCTGCCTCCACCACCCAAGAAGCAAATTGTGGTGTAGTTGGTGTTGATACCCCATTCTTTAAGTCTGGTAAAGATATAATCCGCATATTTGCAAAGACATCTCTGCATTATCTCTTCATAAGGATTATTAGGAGCTGTATCCTTGCTTCCTCTGCAGATATATTTGATAATATCCTGCTCCGGGATGGTTTCTCCAAATTCACTCTGAAGCTCCGAATCAATATCCTTTAGCAGCGCTATCGTTGCCCTTGTATCAATCCTGCATTTATCAAGAAGCGGATGAAATCCTTCACAGACAATCACATCAACAGTCTCTCCACCGATATCCACCAACACCACATGTTCTGATTTCTGAGTGATACACTCCAGTACCGGCAATGCCGCAAATCCCTGCATATAAACTGTCACATTATCAATGACTACATTGTAGGTATTACCACAATAGGAAAATCTCAGTTCTTTGTTCTCCCAAAGCATCGCCTTAAAAGACTCTTTCTGTCTGTCATACCATTTCTGTGGAAGTCCACAGCCAAGTCTCACATGAATCTTGTTCGGCCCCGGCTGAATGCCTCTTGCACGAAACTCCTCTCCTAAAGATGCCAAGGTCAGAATATAATACTCCTCACTCTCGCTCTTAATATGATTATTAACAGCCGCAAGGGGACTTCCGTATATGGAGTAATAGACTCCCTCATACTCTACAACTCCATCCATCTGCATCTCGTCCGGCTTACTGTCCAGACGAGATAATCTTGTGGCAAACATAGCGTTTGCACTCTTCATATTTTTGTATCCATGGTCAATTCCGATAATTGTACTTCCCATTTTTTACACTTCCTCCTTTTCATAAATTCCGTTTAATATCTCCACTATCGCCCGAAGCGACTCCAGCACCTGCAAATCCAGCTCATCCGCTCTCTGCACCTGACAAAGGTGTTCATCAATTACCTTCATCTCTCTTCGGATAGCATCAAAGGTTTTTACATTCCCCACTGCTGTTACCCTACTATACTTACAACATTCCGTAATATAGTCCTGTATCGTCAGCCCCGATAACTCGATACGCTTGTAAATTATATCTCTGTCTTCCGGTGTCACGCGGTTATTGATAATTACATTTCTTCTGCGTGCATGTTCATCTTTCTTTTTGGGAATCACACCCGTAATCAAATTGTTACGTTTATAAATTCTACTCATCTTCTTCATCCTCTTTTTTCTGTTTCAAAGCATTTTCCCTATCTTCATTCAACTTATCCGCCAAACTTTTCTGTTTGGACGGATACAGATGCGAATATGTATAGGTCACAGAAATACTTTCGTGGCCCAGTCGTTCTGCAATCTCCACCGGTGAGAACCCAAGCTCAATCAAGTACGCCACGTGCGAATGTCTCAAATCGTGAATTCTAATTCTCTTCACCCCAGATTCCTTACATCCTCTACTCATCTCATGATGCAAATATTGTTTAGAAACCTCAAATAACCTGATATCACTGCTACACTTGTACAACATCCCGAAATAGTCCTCCAACTCCTCACATAAGAAATCCGGCAGATTAATGTCACGATTACTCTTTTCTGTCTTCGGATCCGTGATAACATCCTTTCTCTCTAGTCTCTGATAAGATTTTCTAATATGGAGAATTTTCTTCTCCAAGTCCACATCTTCCCTTGTAAGCGCAAGCAGCTCTCCCTCACGGATACCGGTCCAAAATAACAACTCGAATGCATAATAGGACATTGGCTTACTTTTCATGGTTTCAATGAATCGGAAGAACTCGTCCCTAGTCCAGAACAGCATTTCCTTTGCTTTCTTCTTTCCCATATTGCCTACCTTCTGACAAGGATTGTCCTTCAAATCATAATATCTGGTAGCATAATTGAAGATGGCACTCATCTGCGCAGAGATTGTCTTTAAGTAAGTGGGGGAATATCCCTTTCCGTCATCATCACGCATTTGCAGTATTTCATTCTGCCACTGCATAATATCCGATGTACAAATATCTGCCAGTGCTTTTTCTTCAAAATACGGTAATATTTTCGTCCTAATAATATGCGCCTTGGTCAGATAGGTGTTGTATTTAAGCCTTGGCTTTAAATCCTCCAAATAGCTCTCCACAAACTGGCTAAATCCCATATTTACATCCTTTACTTTCTTTAAGAGATATTCCCTCTCATATTCCAAGGCTTCTCTCTTTGTCTTGAAACCTCTTTTGTGAAGTATCTTCACTTTCCCCTGCCAGTCTGTGTATCTAGCATAAACCGTCCAAGTTCCTTTACTTGCATCTTTACTTACCGACATTAAAATCCTCCCTTCATATCATAGTTAACTTCTGACTGATAATAATTTCCGATTGTATTAGGCGCATTGTACAATGCTGTAAGCAGATAATTCTTGATATTACGCACCTTAGTGGCATTCGCAGCCATACAGTCAATAACATACTGAATATGACTCATATCCAATTTCATAAATTTTCCCTTTACCAACTCATAGGGATAATCTGCTCCTGCGATACGCACCGTCTTTCTCTTCACGCTTACAGTTTCCACTATCAGATTCAGAATCTCTTCGATTACATCCTTTTTATAGGGATTGTCCCTCAGGAGATATTCATACTCGATATTTTCTTTGATAATATCTGTGTAGGACTCCATCGTATCCATCCCATCAGGTTCTAACTCCTGATAGATAGATTGATTATTTAATCCTTTATTATTAGATTTTTTATTAGTTACTTTCTTATTATTTAATTGTGACCGGTTTTCGGCTACCGGTTTTACGGATACCGGATTATCCGGTGCCCGAAAATCGACAAACGGTGAATATGGTGTCTCATATACCTCAATAACATTTTCTCCAAATACACCACCCTCACCACGGCTTTGCTCCTTACTCAAGTACCCGAAGCCCTGCAGACTATCGATGCTACTCTTAATCGAATGCTTTCCGTCCGGAAGTATTTTCCTAAGCCCTGCCGTTGTGAAATCCCAATTGTCCGGCAGGGATAACAATGTCAGCATCATACCTCTGTCCCTTAAGCTTAATGCCGGGTCCATGGCTATCCCCTTGTAGACGTTTACGTAGTTGCCTTGCGTCTTGTTCTTTAAAACAGGCATCTTTTTATCATCTCCTCTCTTGAAAGAGGACACTTTTTATGCTATGCTCTCCTTGACTGCGATGCATATAGCGATATATGTGTCCCAGGCTCTTGTTGGCGCAAGAGCCTTTTTTATTGCTCTTTCCATGCCTATCTCCTCATACAAGCTTCTTCGTAGTAAATACGATTGATTTTGCCGCTCATGGTTAATAAGCGGGGATTCTCGGACTTCATTTGCTCGGATAACTGCTTAATAATGGCATATCCCTTGGAACGACTACATCCCCAATCTCTACATACCTCTGCAACATCTACATATGCAGGTCTGATATCGGTATCTACCATAGATTTCCCTCCTTTCTAGTTTATAGAACCTTTTATGGTTCTGTGGAATAATTGTATTATAAGAACCTTTTTGAGTTCTGTCAAGAGTTTTACAGAACTTTTTTTGGTTCTTTTCTTTTTTCGCATTCTGTGGTACAATGAATAAAAAATAGAAGAGGAGTTGAACTTCCATGACACAAGGTCAGAGAATTCGCTTTGTTAGAGAATTCAGACATATGACACAAAAAGAGCTGGGACTGGCTTGTGGCTTCCCCGAAGCATCCGCAGACGTCCGCATACGCCAATACGAAAGTGATCAGAAATCACCTAAGAAGGATGCCCTTGAGCTTATTGCTGCAGCTCTGAGAGTAAATATCTATTCTTTGAATAATTACACAACTGCAAATGCTACCGATATTTTGGAAAGCCTCTTTTGGATGGAAACTTTCGGTCTTTTGGAGTTGTTTAAACTTGAACAGGTGCGAGAGCCGGATGAAGATTGGGTTATCAAAGGCTCTTACAACGAACCTAACTATTTCCAATACCATGCTCCCATCGGAATCACAGTGAAATACAATCTTGTAAATGAATTTATGCAGGAATGGTATACCCGATATGTGGAGTACCATCAGAATATTATTTCTAAAGACCAGTACACGAACTGGAAATTGAACTGGCCTAATTCATGTGATAGCACCAAGACTGACCATGTAGATTGGAAGAATGTTTAAAACATACACTCACTAACAAATAAACCACCTTCAAAAGGAGAAACTATGAATACCGTTAACGACAGAAAATTAGTAGGTGGAATGATTAGCAGTATAGGATTTTCTCAGCAAGACTTCGCTAGCATAAAGTATATTTTTTTATATCTTAGCAACGGTCTCAAAGAAATATCCTTTGAATCAGATGATGATTTCTGCCTAGTTTTAACCGATTCAAAAAGAATAAAAGTTCAAGTAAAGATAAACACATTGACCATTCCGTTTGCAAGAGAGTTATCTAAAAACATATCATATACTGACCAAAACATAATCATTGGATCAAGCTATGATGATTCGTTTCGAAATGTCCTACAATACAAAGATAGACATTTAAACAATCTCAGTGGAGAATTTTACGATGATAAAGGCAAACTATATTCTGATTGGGAAATGTACTGCCAAGGAATCAATATTGACTCAACCTTTTTACTAAATTGCGATTTCGATATTATAGATGGAGTGAATCAATTCGCAATTGCAAGAGATGCAATTAGCCAATGGACCGAAAAACAAAAACTAATCATTGATGTCAACACGTTAATAAACGAATTAAAGTCCGTAATATCCGACAAAAGATGTAAATGCGGCCATTTATCTATAACGGAAATCCAAGATATTATTTTCAAACATCGTAATACACGAATTGAACTATATAATAATACTGCTGATTTAAGATTAGTTACAGAGGTAATTGAGGAAATTATACGCAATAATCCATTTTTCGAAAAAGAAATATTGCCAATAAAATACTCCATAGAAAACCATCATTATGTTGAAGCTAGAAGTAGAATAGAAGAATGTTTATTTAACCATATACTTGAGGCAGACCTTACACGATTATATTTATGGATACTAAACGTGCTTGGCGAACATTCATATATTATCTCTCTTAAATCAAAATATTATCTCAATGATATGTTCTGCTATCTCGAATTTGCCATAGCATATTACAATTTGAAAGAATGGAATGAAGCTAGAGCATGTTTAAATGAAATTGATAAAAAAGTTTGGGATGAGAATATATTCTTTTTGAGTGCCTTAATTTATCATGATTCAAAACAAGACAATGAAGCACAACAAGAATTGTTGAAATGCCTCGAGCTTAATGATTCTTTTATAGACGCCTTGATAATGCTTGGCACACTGACATCTATAAGCAATCCTGACGAAGCAATAAAAAGCTTCGAAAAGGCTTTATTAATAGATGAGAATTGTTCCGCTGCATATTATGGACTAGCTGTGCTCAGTGAAAACGCATTCGATTTTGAAAGCGCACTAAATTATTATAATGATTATGCCACAAAATGCACTGATGAAATATCAAGTGAAATAATGGCTAAAATTGCTGCTTTTAGTTTCATATGTAATAAAGACCATTGGGAATTGCTTTTTCAGAAATGGAATATGCTCTTTAGAAAACAAAAACAAGCTTCTGGAGAAGAAGCCGTGTTAATGCCCGTTATTGGTTGGGAACAATCTTACATATTTTTACTGATTTCAAAAACGGATGGTTTTACTATCATTTGTGGTGATACTACTATTTTTGAATATCAAGAAGGTAAAAATGAAGCTCGTTCATCAATTGGATTAGTTCTTCCCCATATAGGATTTTCAATGCACAAATTTGTCAACGAAAATAGTTTCAATCCTGTGCGAGCAAGTGATAGATATAATATGGAAGAAGCCGCTCTCCCTGCAATAATTAAAGACTATACTAGTCTAGAAGGTTATAATGAGACGTTATCAAAATTATTAAAAACTGGTAAATTACATCTTAACCACGAGTTTGGCAACAATTCTAAAGAATATATAATCAACGATGATGATATCACTATTGAAATGAAAATAACCGGTTCTGAATTAATTGGTAATATCATTATCGGGGATGTTCTTATGAGAGTATGGATTGACCCTATTGGAAACGGTTTTCGTTCATTTAAGAAGCAACTCTCAAGAGATTGCTCTTTTAACGAAGCATGCATTGTAATGAAATGCAATAATCATGAGAGCACGCTGACATTCAAAAAGAAAGTAATCCACATCATTTACTGTGATTAATATTCAATTAGACATTATCCTACATGCCGCAGATACACTCTGCGGCATGTAAAATATGCAGACTATTCTTCTGCGATTACTGTGCACCAATTACAGCCTTAATTCTCCTAACGCCTGCAGAAGATGCTTCTTCTTTTAAGATTTTAAATGAAACAAGTTCTCTGGTATTCTTAGCATGTGGCCCACCACATATTTCTTTAGAATAGCCAGGAACTGTATAAACCTTTACTATCTCTCCATACTTACCGGAGAATACACCAACAGCCCCATTTTCATATGCTTTCCCCGGTGTCATTTCTTCTAAAATCACATCTATATTTTTCTGAATAGCTTCATTGACAATTGCTTCTACCTGTGCAAGTTCGTCTTTGGTCACCTTTCTTCCAAAGGAGAAATCAAAACGCAAACGCTCGGACGTAATATTGCTGCCTCTTTGTGCCACTTCCTCACCCAGCACCCTTCTTAGTGCTCCATTTAACAAATGTGTAGCCGTATGAAGTCTTGCTGTCTGCTCATTATTGTCTGCCAAGCCTCCTGCAAATTTACCGGCTGCTCCTTGTCTGGATTTATTCTGATGCTCCTCAAACTTCTTATGAAATCCATCCATATCTACCTGATATCCTCTTTCCTGCGCAAGCTCTGATGTGAACTCAATCGGGAACCCATAGGTATCATATAGCTTAAATGCAAGCTCACCGCTTAGAATCCCACTTTCAGGGATATTTTCAAGATATCTGTTTGCCTTTTTCAATCCATCATCCAAGGTCTTTGAAAATAATACATACTCCTTTTGCAATTGCTCCAGAATAAACTCTCTATTGTCTCCAAGCTCCTGATAGGTTCCCTTGTATTGCTGAATAATTACATCCGACAGTTCACACAGATAATTTGTATTAATATCAGCTTTCTTAAACAATCGGATAATTCTTCGAATCAATCTTCTTAAGATATATCCCTGCTCTGTATTAGACGGGCTAATCTTCATAGGGTCACCAAGAATGAATGTGATAGTTCTGGTATGCTCACAAATAATTCTCCTATCTCTTTCCGTAAGAACTTTTCCTTCCCCATTCAGAATCTCTTTGAGTTTTTCCATAACCGGTATAAATAATTCCGTATCATACACATTTGTTTTTCCGTTGAAAATAGTTAGCACACGCTCCAAGCCCATTCCTGTATCCACATTTTTCTGTGTAAGCTCTGTAAAGCTACCATCAGCCTCTTTATTAAACTGCATGAAAACATTATTCCATATCTCAACATATTTACCGCAGTGGCAGGATGGACCACAATTGGGACCACATTTTGGCTTACCCATATCATAGAATATCTCTGTGTCCGGTCCACAAGGACCAGTTTGCCCAGCGGGTCCCCACCAGTTATCTTCTCTTCCGTATCTGAAAATCTGCTCATCTTTAAGTCCATGGCTTTTCCAAATCTCTACAGCCTCCTCATCAGCAGATACAACTTCATCTCCTTCAAATACTGTTACAGCTAAGCGCTCTACAGGTATATTCAAATGTTTAGTAAGAAACTCAAAACTCATAGAAATGGACTCCTGTTTAAAGTAATCTCCTAAAGACCAATTTCCCAGCATCTCAAAAAACGTGCAATGTGTATCATCTCCCACTTCATCAATGTCCTCTGTTCTCACACATTTTTGTACGTCTGTAAGTCTCTTCCCACTTGGATGCTTCTCGCCCAGTAAATACGGAACCAGTGGATGCATTCCAGCAGTGGTAAATAACACGGTCGGGTCATTCTCCGGGAGAAGTGACGCTGACGCGATTTCCTTGTGCCCCCTTTCTTTAAAAAAGTTTACATACATTGTTCTTAATTCATTTGCTGTCATGTTTCATTCTCCTTTCTGACATTTCTCCAAAACAAAAAGCCCTAAGCTGATATAATTATCAACTTAGGGCGAACTTTCATGTCCGTGTTACCACCTAATTTCAGATTTCTCTGCACTCTGTCAATACGGGATTTCTCCGATATTGCTTCCTACGTTAACGTGGGAACTCCGTTGAAGCCTACTAAGATTCTCTGTTCGGTCCACAACTCAGAGGCTGCTTCAATATTAGTTCAATGAAGATTCGCACCAACCATCTTCTCTCTGTAAAATCCCTAACACCTACTATTCCTCGTCAAAGCCTTTTTTGTTTTGAATTAGTTGGAAGTATAGCACCTCATAATACATTTGTCAAGCCACAAATACATTGAGCTATAAATGTGAAAATGGACTGCCACAAAGCTGTAACAGTCCACTGTCTTTATACACACTTATCATTCTAATAACAAATTGATAACACCATTTTGCAACCAATTTGCAACCACACTTCCCTGAAACCCAGTGTTTTCGGGTGTTCCCAGCGTTTTTCTCCTACTCAAACTCAATCGTTCCGGGCGGCTTACTGGTAATATCATACATTACCCGATTCACATGGCTCACCTCATTGATGATCCTGCTGGTCACCTTCTGCAATACTTCATAAGGGATCTGTGCGCTCTCTGCAGTCATGAAGTCGATGGTCTTCACGGCTCTCAGTGCGATGGCGTAATCATAGGTTCTCTCATCACCCATAACGCCTACGGATCTCATATTGGTCAGGGCTGCGAAGTACTGGTTGATCTCGCGGTCCAGACCTGCGTTAGCGATTTCCTCGCGGTAGATGGCATCTGCATCCTGTACGATCTTGACCTTCTCAGCGGTTACTTCGCCGATGATACGGATACCCAGTCCGGGACCGGGGAACGGCTGACGGAATACCAGATGCTCCGGAATGCCAAGCTCCAGTCCTACCTTACGGACCTCATCCTTAAACAGGTTGCGCAGAGGCTCGATGATCTCCTTGAAATCTACATAGTCGGGCAGGCCGCCTACGTTGTGGTGGGACTTGATCACTGCGGATTCACCGCCCAGTCCGCTCTCTACCACATCGGGATAGATGGTTCCCTGTACCAGGAAATCCACGGCACCGATCTTCTTCGCCTCTTCCTCGAATACACGGATGAACTCTTCGCCGATGATCTTTCTCTTATGCTCCGGCTCGGATACACCTGCCAACTTGCTGTAGAAACGCTCCTGCGCATTCACACGGATGAAGTGCAGGTCGTAATTGCCGTTGGGGCCGAAGACTGCTTCTACCTCATCGCCTTCATTCTTACGGAGCAGGCCGTGATCTACGAAGACACAGGTCAGCTGCTCGCCGACTGCCTTGGATAACAGTACTGCTGCCACGGAGGAATCCACGCCGCCGGACAATGCACAGAGGACTTTACCATTACCAACCTTCTCACGAATTGCCTTAATAGACTCTTCCACGAAGGAATCCATCTTCCAGTCACCGCAGCATCCGCAGATATTACGTACGAAATTATACAGCATCTTGGAGCCTTCCACCGTGTGGAGTACTTCCGGGTGGAACTGGATCGCATACAGTCCGCGCTCTACGCACTCTGCTGCTGCCACAGGGCAGTTTGCAGTGGTAGCTACGGCACGGAAACCGGGTGCCAGCTTCGAAATATAGTCGAAATGGCTCATCCAGCAGATCGTATTCTCGGATACATCGGAAAACAGCTTGGAACTGCAGTCTACCTTCACCTCAGTCTTGCCATATTCCCGAACGGCTGCACGTTCTACCTTACCACCCAACACATGGGTCATCAGCTGTGCGCCGTAACAGAGTCCCAGCACGGGAACTCCTAAGTGAAACAGATCCTCGGAGCAGGTAGCTGCACCGGGTTCATAGCAGCTTGCGGGGCCGCCGGTCAGGATGATTCCCTTGGGATTCATCGCTTTTATCTTATTCAAGTCTGTCTTGTAAGAGTAGATCTCGCAATATACATTGCATTCTCTGACTCTTCTGGCGACCAGCTGATTGTACTGTCCGCCAAAATCAATGACAACTACCAGTTCTTTTTCCATGGTTGTCCTCCAGTATATTTTTCTGTCCTCTATTATAGGGTATGGTGCAGGGGAAGTCAAACCCTACTGCACCAGTTCTTCCAATTTTCCGAAGGTATAACCCATTTCTTCCCATTTTGTGAGCAGTTCATCCAGAATCTCCCCATTGGTCTTCGAGGTATTATGTAACAGCACCACCGCTCCGGGGTGGATCCTGCCTGTCAGCTTGGAAAAAGCTTCCTCGTGGCTGGGCTGTGCATCCACGTTCCAGTCCACATACGCCAGACTCCAGAAAAAAGTGGAATATCCCAGATCCTTTGCCATCTGCAGATTCGTCTCACTGTATTTTCCCTGGGGCGGCCGGTAGTACATCGCCATCTCCGTACCGGTGATCTCCTGAAAAAGAGTTCTCACGTCATCCATCTCCTTCCGGAAAACCGCCGGATCAGAAATTTTCGACATGTCATAATGATGATAGGTATGGTTTCCCACAGTATGTCCGTCCTCCACCATGCGTTTCACCATCTCCGGCGCCGACTCCAGAAAATGTCCTACCACAAAAAAGGTCGCCGGTGCATCATGCTTTTTCAATGCATCCAATATAGCAGAGCTATTACCGTTCTCATAACCACAATCAAAAGTGAGATAGATCTTTTTCTCCTCCGCATCTCCCACATAATAAGCATTGTACTCTTTTAGTTCTTCCGCAGATGCCGTGCCGGTGGGCTGTGTTCCTTCTGTCCCGAATCCCAATCCCCAGTTTTCTGCTGAAAATAACGCTTCCGTGTTCTCCAGCGCAGTTCCCGCCGTCGCCTGTGTCTTTATTTCCCGCTGCATACGCAGACCGTAGGCAATGGCTCCGATGCTTCTTCCGAGGAAAAACATTGCCAGCAAGAGCACTCCCAGCATCAGACCATTCTTATAATGCTTCTTCATCAATACCGTCTTTTTTTTCCCGACTTCCCATACTTTTTTAAAAATAGGATTTTCCCACATCTTACGATCCCTTACCGGTATTACTACCTGTCTCTACCATAATATTCATTGCATTCTATGCCATACAGCTTTTCCTTTATGTCACAGCACAGCTTGCGTAAATACACAGTACCGCCTCCTGTTGTATATATTATAAAAATGGATTCTTCGGAGTAACGCCATGGACTGCAAGGAAATGATCCTGTCAGAGGAGACCTATGACATTATCACAGACTTTTCCGCATCGGAATTTCTGGGAGATGACAATAATT
>OGEP01001975.1_pt1 | contig 19848 bp, 15 predicted proteins | sample 1570721 | NCBI WGS metagenome assembly OGEP01 (sample SAMEA2582131, study PRJEB24529) | metagenome | biome: Human gut stool | place: China | collected 2011 | reverse complement strand
ACAGCGCCTTTTTTAGCAGTCAGCGGCTAGCTGTTAGCAGTTAGCGGATGGTTTTAAATTAAAAGCCCTCTGCTAACCCCTAACTGCTAGCCACTAACCACTTCAAAGGGCTATGCGATTTATACATAAAACGTTAAATTACACAAAATCATTTATAAAATGATAAATGATTATTTATGGCTTATAAACTCCACATTTTAGTGTAGTAATATGCAAAATAGTAAACATTGGTGTTCGCTATATCGAAAATAGGTATACGCTCATGTCCAAATGTAATTTACAAATATGACATTGAGGTATATAATAACAGCATAGAGCTTGTATCCGGATGCAATCTAAGTGAGAAATGGCGTTATTCGTGGTTCGTTCATGAATAAGCCCCGCCTGTTAGAGGCGTGAAAAGTATTTTATTATGAAAGGGTGGTATGTAATGGTTATATTGGCCTTGCTCCCAATCCTATTCCTAATCGTAGCATTGGGGTTCTTGAAGATGGCCGGTTGGAAAGCGTGCCCAATCGCGGCTATCATCGCATTTGTTGTCGCTGTATTCTGTTATAATATGTCAGTTCCCATTGCCATTTCGGCAGCCCTCGAAGGCGTAGCCCTGGCATGCTGGCCGATCTTGCTGGTCATCATCATGGCCCTGTTCGCTTACAAATTGACTGTAGCCACAGGCAGCCTGGAAGTCATCAAACAGATGCTGACCACTGTCAGTGAAGATAAACGTGTCGTATTCCTGCTCATCGCTTGGGGCTTCGGGACGTTCATGGAAGGCATGGCAGGTTTTGGCACTGCTGTTGCTATCCCGGCTGCTATGCTGGTTGCCCTCGGTTATCCGCCGATCAAGACCATCGTCGCCTGCTTGATTTCCAACGCCGTAGCACCGTCCTTCGGGTCCATCGGTATCCCGACGACGACCATGGCTGCTGTCACGGGTTTGGATGCCGGCGTCCTGGCTACGAAAGTCTCGATTGTATCCTTTATTCCTGACCTCATCGCTCCGTTCCTGATCGTCATCTGCATCGGCGGCGGTATCAAAGCCATCAAAGGCGTTGGTATCGTAACCCTGCTCTCCGGCTTGGCCCTGGCTATTCCGGAACTGTTCATTTCCATGACTATCGGCGCTGAACTGCCGGTCATGGTTTCGTCCATCATCATCATGGCTGTCATCGTTCTCTATTCCCGCGCTTGCAAGACGACAAGCAATCCGGAATACAAGTTCGATATTGACACGGCAAATCAGAAAGCTGTTTCCTTCGGTGAAGGCGTCAAAGCAGCTATGATCTTCATCCTTATCTTCGTATTCCTCGTCGGTACGTCGAAACTGTTCCCGTTCATCAACGGTCCGCTGGCTTCGATTAAAACGACTGTTCCCATCTATGCCGGCCCGGGTGCTAAACCCTACACCTTCACCTGGATCGCTGTTCCTGGCGTCATGATCTTCATCGCCACTATCCTCGGCGGCCTCTATCAGGGTGCTTCCATTGGTAAGATTGCTCAGGTCTTCAAAGATAACTTCGTCGGCCTGCGCTTCACGTACCTGACCATCATCGCCGTCGTCGTCGTCGCTAAGATCATGACCTACTCCGGCATGACCAAGGAAATCGCTGATGCCCTCGTATTTGCAACAGGCAATGCATATCCTATCGTTGCTCCGTTCGTCGGCGGTCTTGGCGCATTCATTACCGGGTCCTGCACGAACGCCAACGTCCTCTTCGGGCCGTTGCAGACATCCGTTGCATCCAGCCTGGGCATGAGCCAGCCGTGGCTTGCAGGTGCCAGCTCCCTTGGCGGTTGTATCGGCAAGATGCTTTCGCCGCAGAGTATCGCCCTTGGTATCGGCGCTGTCGGTGCTGTTGCTGAAGGCAAGGAAGGCGAAGTCATGCGCGGTACAGTTGGTTATTGCCTGTTCATGCTCATCATCGCAGGTATCATTACCATCATCGCTCCGAGCGTCGTTCCCTTCTTAGTCAACTAAGCGAATAGAAAACGCCATATAGCAGAGATGCATAAAAAGGTATGCTACATATCCATGTAGCATACCTTTTTCTATAATAAACAATGTGATATAATCGGACGTGAAATGTTCTATATGCGAAACATTTCCTTACGGGAATAATACTATATTACCAATATGCATAGATGAAAATAAGAAAAAATAAATACTATTTAAAATTTTACGTTTTGTTTTAGATTATTTAAAAATCGACAGTTCTTATGATAAGTTGTCATAGAACACGATGAATCAATCGAAAAATGATATGCGTAAAATGTGCAAATGTAATTTACATGCATGAAGAAGTAGAGTATAATAATACCCGTAAGAGATAAACGGAAGATAAAAATGATACATGAATTTATACTTTCGTTATATTCGGTCTTAGATCTGGTCGTCATGACTAGATGAAGCAATAAGTGTTAGGCTTATAATTTTAACTATTTGGAGGTATGTATTATGGCAAAAGGTAAAGTTTCCCCGGAGTTGATTGAACAGTTCAAACAGATCGTCGGCGAAAAGTATGTTTATACGGACAAAGATAAACTCGAACCGTATTCCCATGACGAAGTAACGGACCCCCATTACATGAAAGAACCGCAGGTCGTTGTTCTTCCGGCTACTACTGAAGAAGTTTCCAAAGTCGTTAAGCTCTGCTATGAAAACGATACGGTCATGGTTCCTCGTGCAGCTGGTACGGGCCTGGCAGCTGGTGCTGTTGCTACCTTCGGCGGCGTCATCATCTCCATTGAACGTATGAACAAAATCCTCGAAATCGATAAAGACAACATGGTTTGTGTTTCCGAAGCCGGCGTTACCACGTCTGTCCTCCAGGATGCAGTCCAGAAGGAAGGCCTCTTCTACGGCGGCGACCCCTGCAGTGGGGACTCCTGCTTCATCGGCGGTAACGTTGCAACCAACGCTGGCGGCAACCGCGCTGTTAAATATGGCGTAACTCGTGACCAGGTCATGGGCATGGAAGTCGTTACTCCGACTGGCGAAGTCGTAACCCTCGGCGGTAAATTCCGTAAGAACGCTACAGGCTACATGCTGATGCACCTCTTCATCGGTTCTGAAGGTACCCTCGGTATCATCACCAAAGTTTACCTCAAATTGGTTGCTCTCCCGAAATATCAGCAGGACCTCCTGGTTGTATTCGATAACCTCGACGACGCTATCGCTTTGACACCGAAAGTCATGAACGCTGGTATCACTCCGGTCTGCGTAGAATTCATGGATAACGCTTCCATCAAACAGGTCGAAGTATTCCTCGACGAAAAACTGCCGAAATCTGAAAATGGTAACTACATCATCATCCAGATCGCTGGCGACAACGAAGACGTCCTCATGGATCAGTGCGAAAAAATCGTTGAACTCGCTGAAGACAACAACGCTATCGACTCCCTGGTTGCTGACCCGGCTGTTATTTGGAAATCCCGTAAAGCTTACCTCGAAGCTGACCGCGCTCGCAGCTTAGTCTTCTCCATGGAAGATATCGTCGTTCCGATGACGGAAATCCCGGGTGCTGTACAGCAGATTTCCCGCTTGGCTGATAAATACAAAGTTGCTATGCACTGCGCTGGCCACTGCGGCGACGGCAACGTCCATATCGATATCTTGAAAGATGACCGTACTCAGGAAGAATGGGAAGAAATGCTTCCGAAGATCCAGGGCGAAATCTACGCTCTCGTCTACAAACTCGGCGGCCGTCTCTCCGGTGAACACGGCATTGGCTACAAACGTGAAGCACTTCTTGAAAAATACACCGACCTGGTTGAACTCAAGATGATGAAAGCTGTCAAGAAAGCACTGGATCCGAAGAACATCATGAATCCGGGCAAAGTTGTCAGCATCAACGACGAAGTTCCTGTCGAAGAATAATTCACAGTTACATACTAAAGGAAAAGGGCAAGGCGCAAGGCTTTGCCCTTTCTTCTTTTTTACATTCCAAAACATATTGTTTATACAACTACAGGCTATTCACAAACATATATATAGCAATGAACTAAGAAAGGATGTGCATCTATGCATACATTTAGCTTGCCTTTTGGCAAAGAAAAAATCAAACTCGAACTGCCGGAAGAACAGGTCGCCGGCGTCCTCGTTTCCCACGCCCATGAATACAAGGCGCCGAAATCGGAAGCGGAACTCGTCGCCGATGCCCTGGCCAACCCGATTGGCAGCCCGAAATTGAGCGAATTGGCCAAGGGGAAGAAGAACTGCGTCATCATTTCCAGCGATCATACCCGCCCGGTACCGAGCCACATCATCATGCCCCAGCTCCTGGCAGAACTGCGCAAGGGGAACCCGGATATCGACATTACCATCCTCATCGCTACGGGCATGCACCGGGCTACGACGAAGGAAGAACTGATCGACAAGTATGGCAGGGAAATTGCCGAACATGAAAAATTCGTCATCCATGTCAGCCGCAACGACGAAGACATGGTCAGCGTTGGTACTTTGCCCTCTGGTGGTGACTGCCGTATCAACAAAGTAGCCGCTAATGCGGACTTGCTCATTTCTGAAGGCTTCATCGAACCGCATTTCTTCGCCGGCATGTCGGGCGGCCGTAAATCCGTCCTCCCGGGTATCGCCAGCAAGGTCACGGTCCTGGCCAACCACTGCTCGGAATTCATCAACAGCCCCAACGCCCGCACGGGTATCCTCCAGGGCAACCCCATCCATGAAGATATGCTCTATGCGGCTAAAGCGGCTAAATTAGCCTTCATTTGCAACGTCGTCATCGATGCGGACAAGAAAGTCATCGCTGCCTTTGCCGGCGACCGCGAAAAAGCTCACTATGCCGGCGCTGACTTTGAAATGAAACTGGCTGGCGTCAAACCCGTCCCGGCTGACATCGTCATCACCACCAACGGCGGCTATCCCCTGGACCAGAACATTTACCAGTCCGTCAAAGGCATGACCGCTGCCGAAGCGACCTGCAAAGAAGGCGGCGTCATCATCGACGTATCGTCCTGCTCTGACGGTCATGGCGGCGAAGATTTCTACAACAACCTGAAGAATGCCGAATCCATCCAGAAAGCCATGGACGAAATCCTGGCCCGCGGCCGCAACGAAACGGTCTTCGACCAGTGGGAAGCCCAGATCCTCATGCGTATGCTCCTGAAATTCACCATCATCATGGTCACTGAAGCCCCGCAGCAGATGGTCGAAGACATGCACATGAAATACGCTGCCTCCATCGACGACGCCCTGGCTATGGCCAAAGACGTCCTGGCGAAAAAAGGCATTACCGACCCGAAAATCACCGTCATCCCCGATGGCGTATCGGTCATCGTGAAATAAGAACCATTTGTCGTTCGTAATATGGTGTTTGTAGGGGCTCGTTAGTAGGGGCTCGCACGTGGCGAGCCCGCCGGGGATAGCGAGATACTTGTAAACTTGATTTGTGTGAGCGGGCGTCCCACGTGGACGCCCCTACAGAAAAAGGCGCTGTCTTCATGGGACAGCGCCTTTTTCTTGCTATCCCACCGTAATTATCATATAATGGGGGAGATGTAAATTTGTCTTAACGTATAAGGGGGACTTACCTTGGAAGGGTTAGAATCGACGCTTGTCTTTGATATCACTATGATTTTGCAGGTCGTGCTCATCGACTTGGCCTTAGGCGGCGATAATTCCATCGTCATCGGCATGGCCGCCAAGAATCTGCCTAAGCATTTGCAGAAGCGGGCTATTTTATATGGTACGGCCGGGGCCATCTGTATGCGTTTCATCATGGCCTTTATCGTATCCTGGCTCTTCCAGATTCCCTTCTTGAAGACTGTCGGAGCCATCCTGCTGGTCCTCATCGGCATCAAGCTCATCGGCGCCGACGACCAGGAAGAAGACGTCCACGTCGAAGCCAAGGACTCGCTCTGGGCGGCTGTGCGGACCATCATCATGGCCGACGCCCTCATGAGCCTCGATAATGTCCTGGGCATCGTCGGCGTCACCAATAACCATTGGGGCCTGCTCATGTTCGGCATGCTCATTTCCGTGCCGATCATCGTCTTTGGCAGCACCATCGTCGTCAAAGTCATGAACCGCTTTCCCATCCTCATCTACATCGGCGGCGCCATCCTCGGCTGGGCCTCAGGCGGCATGATGGCGACAGACCATTACCTGGCCCAATACGTCAGCCTGGCGGCCAATAATCCGACAGAACTGAAAATCATCCTGCTGGTCGTTACCATTGCCGGCGGATTCATTTGGAAGCGGATCCATAAAAATAAAGAAGTTGTCGCCTGACACGAGAAAAAAAGCTTGACTTTTTCTTCCAATATGGTATTATATACAAGTCAGGTAACGGGGCGTAGCGCAGTTTGGTAGCGCGCTTGGTTCGGGACTAAGAGGTCGCAGGTTCAAATCCTGTCGCCCCGACCATATTTTTACACATTGGATGTCGATCCCGAGGGCATCAAACAACTGCATAATCAAACAATGTGTAAGCCATGGAGAGCTGTCCGAGTGGCTGAAGGAGCATGATTGGAAATCATGTATAGGGCGAACGCTCTATCGTGGGTTCAAATCCCACGCTCTCCGCCAAAATACAAAAAAAGAGTCGTATATGCGACTCTTTTTTTGTATTTTGGCGATTTTAAGCTATTTATTTTTTTTCTTCAAAATTCTTACAATAGGTTGATGCCATCAAAATGAGAAATCTGGTTTTCACCACAGCAATTTGATGATAAAATATAAATAGTATAAAGCTCCTTTTGGGAAGTGTTGGCTATATTTATTTTTGACAAGGATAGGCTTTATTTTTCTTCAAAATCTTTTATGCATTATGGTTGCTCAGTAATTTGGGGTATGGAATGTTTGAGTTATCATGAATTATATTATAGCTTGTGACAGTACTTCTATTTATAAGGGGAAATGTTTTAATGATAAATGAAATAAGAAATGGTTTAATAAGTAAACATAAAATAGAAGAGCTTTTGAAATATAGACCTAGCGGATTATGTACAATTCCTTTGAATAGAATCATACACCTACCAGAATTTTTACAATCAGAAGGATTGCAAGGAAGAGATGTTGTTTTTTACCGCATAAAACAATTATCTTTTGATGAGGAATATCCCCATCGGGAAGCTTTTGAGAATATATTGCTATCCCTAGATAATTCTGCATTTAACTTTGTGTATATTTTAACTGGCAATGAAGACGGGATTGAGCTTTATATGGGCATTGTAAGAAATGAAAATACCAATGCAGTAATTAATGGAAAACAATTAAATGCTAAAAATTATGGTGAAATGATTGAAGGTGCTTTCGAAGGGAATTTTGGTGGTAGCGATATTCAGCGTTTGGTTGGTGTTGAATTACAGGAAAAAATTTTGAAAGCAAGTACGAAATATACTGATGCTGGTATTATTGTAGGGATTCCATCAGAAAATGTGCAAAATCAAAATTCGGGAAAAGGTTTTCAAGGAATTGATCGGCTTATCAACAGCATGCTGAGCTTAAACTGGCGACTTATCGTAGTGGCTGAGCCAGCACAGAAAAGCGACATCAATAGTTGGAAAGAAGCAATTTATCAAATTTATAATTCAATTGCACCATTTGTTAAAAGTTCTGTTCAACAATCAGCTAATACAGGACATTCGTCAACAGACAATGAAAATGTCTCTCGTTCAAAGTCCACCAGTTATAGTAGCAGTCATTCGACAGGAAAAAGCGATAACTATCAAGAGGACAGGCATGGCCGCGGAACCAGTAGTCAACGTACTGAAGGGACGGGAAAGAATCAATCCACCTCGATCAGCAGAGGTGCGAGCAAAATGCAAAGTGAAGGGCATTCCCAATCGATGACGGCAGAAATTATTAATAAAGAAGCTCAAGAATTATTGAAATATATGGATGAAAAACTGTTGAAACGGGTTAATGTAGGTATTGGGCGAGGCATGTTCAAAACATCTGTGTACTATATGGCAGATTCTCCCAGTACTGCAAATCGCTTAAAGGTAGGTCTCATGTCCTTGTTTCAGGGAGAAGAATCCGTATATAGTCCGTTATCGGCATATACTCTTAATCTGGAAAGAAAAGATGCGAGAGCGGCACTTAAGCTTTTTCAAAATACAAGGATAAAAACGGATATGTCGGAAGAACAACTGGCATTGATGTCAAGACCGCATACAAAAAATGTTGTTGGTCTTAGTACTTGGTTGACTCCTAATGAGGTAAGTTTATTTGCTGGGCTTCCTCAAAAAGAGGTTCCTGGAATATTAGTATCAGAAGGCGTAGACTTTGGATTAAATGCTCCTAGAACTGGAGAAATCATATTAGGGTATTTAATGCAGAAAAAGAGAAAATTAACGAATATGCCTGTGGCTATAAAGCGTGATGTATTGACTAAGCATACGCTTATTGCTGGCGTTACAGGTAGCGGTAAGACAACGACTTGCCATAAATTACTCATGGAAGCCTGCGTTCCTTTTTTGGTCATTGAACCGGCTAAAACAGAATATAGAACCTTGCTTCGATCTAAAACTTTCGGAAACTGCATTGTTTTTACCGTAGGGGATGAAACGATAGCACCTTTTCGGTTCAATCCTTTTGAATTAGTTAGCGGTGAAAATGTATCGTCTCATATAGATATGCTTAAAGCTGCTTTTACATCTGCATTTCCTATGGAAGGATCAATGCCACAATTATTAGAAGAAGCTATGTATAAATGTTATGAAGATAAAGGTTGGGATGTATATACAGGGAAAAATAGTTGTGATGAATGTCACTATCCTATGCTAAGTGATTTTTTAAAAGCATTAAACGCTGTTGTTAAAGGGAAAAAATTCAGCCAACGATTAAATGATGATTATATAGGCTCTTTAGTCAGTCGTTTTTCTAACTTACGTAAGGGGGCTAAGGGCAGGATGTTGGATACAGAGTATTCAATAGATTTTAGTAATCTTGTTGAGCGGAACGTTATTATTGAGTTAGAAAATTTAAAATCGGCAGAAGATAAAGCTTTACTTATGGGGCTGTTTCTGGCCAGACTTTCTGCTGTAATTCGGCAAAAACACAAAGAGAACAAAGATTTTCGTCATATTACCCTTATTGAAGAAGCTCATCGTTTACTTTCTAAAGTGGAATATGGTGACAGCGGCGCTAAGAAAAGTGCAGTAGAAACTTTTTCAGATCTTTTGGCAGAAGTGCGAAAATACGGAGAAGGATTTATTATTGTAGATCAGATTCCTAATAAGTTAGCTCCAGAAGTTATTAAAAATACAAACACAAAAATTATTCATAAAATTTTCGCACGAGATGATAAAGAAACTGTTGGGGATTCTATGATGATGAATGATAAACAAAAAGAATTCCTTTCGGCATTGGAAACAGGGCAAGCTGTCGTATTTACAGAAGGCTTGTCCAAACCAGTCCATATAGTGATTCAACGAGTAACTGATACTAATGAAGCTGAAATTTCTGATGAATTAGTGAGAAATCGCTTTTTGCATTATATGAATATGAAGGGAAATAATCAATTAAAAGAGTTATATATTAAAGACGAAACCATTGAAAGATTTTACGAAAAATATAATCAAGAGTTAATGAAATTTGCTAAACAATATAAAAATAAATCCCTGTCGTATTCTGCGAATGAATTTATGAACGAAATAGATTTATTTTGCAAAAATCAAGATAAAAATATGAAGTCTAAGTGTGATAATGAATCTATACTAGATATATTGGCAAAGGAGAAAAGCAAGCATTCTTCATTAAACGGATATAAAGAGCGGTTGTGTGTATTTTCTAAAAAGTATTTTATATATAAAGATTTAAAAGGAGGATTAACGGAAGAACAACTTGCAAACTTAATTAGATTTTTATAAGTACTTTGAGGTATTATGAAAGAGAGCGGTGATAATGATGTTTCCAGTGATAGGTGTAGTTATTGAATCAGTAGCAGCGTTTATTCCTAAGGTTATCGAAATTGTAGGGGCTAATTTATTGCAATTTGCGAATATTCTTTCTGGTATTTTTAAAGGATTAGAATTAATTTCTCCAGATGAAGAAATTATTGATTTAGGCGATAAAGCTCTTCAAGCAGAAGAACAGGGAATCAAGCCTGAAAATTATGATACTTATAGCGAGTATTTGGATGCAATTAGATTGTTTGAAGTCGATGCAGATAAGTCGGCTATCATTGATGAAACTAAAAAAATAGAAAAGGGCGCTGAGGTTATTACAGCAACGTTAGTGGAAAATTATGGAGATGTGGCTATAGATTTAATCAGGTTAATTGCCAAAAACCCGCCGTATTTCGAGGAACGTATTCCGTATTTTACGGAAATGCAAAAAACAGACCCTAAAACTTTTTCTGATATTACGCGATACATTGAAGGGAAAGAAACGGATATAGATAAGGCTGACGAAACACTCGGCAGAATATATGATGTAGAGAAAAAAATTGATGAAAATACTTCTTTGCAAGATATGATGGCTGAAATAGAAAAATTACAAGATTAAAGGAGAGGTTGTATGCAATTTTATGTTGTTATAGGAAAAAGCGAATTTTTCGTGTATAGGAAAAATGGTGAAAAATTTGAACTAGAATATATTGATGGGAATCCATACTATCGGTATATTTTGCATAACATAAAGTCAAGTGCAGAACAATTGCTTGCGATGTTAGTAGATATTAATAATCTTGATGATGAAAATGAACTTGATTTGGTGATTATTGAAAATTCAGATCGCGTGCGTAACGTCAATGTAGAACAGGTTCTGAAAAAGTGTGTTAAGGAAAAAATAAAGTTGAGCACATTACTCTTACGGTTATTGCAGGATTTGGCGGAGGATAAAAGTCTATATATTGATGAATTTGGAGTTAATTATGATGGAGAGTGTTATATCATGAAAAACTCTGTGTTAAAACATAGCAAATATAGTCTTTTGGCATATAATGTAAATCAAGATATGCTAATGAAGTATGTATAAGGTAGGGGTCGTATATGAAAAAAAAAGTTTGTCCCAAATGTGGTGTAGAAAATGAATTAACACGGTATTTTTGCGAATCCTGTGGAGCTTTTTTAGAAGAAAATGAATATGATAAAACTTTATATGAATTTCCACAAATGAAAATAATGCGGATTGTCGATAATTTGCGGCATATGAGCGCAGGACAGCCCGTTCCTGATGAAGCGTTTGAACCATATGCAGAAAAAATGGAACGATTACAGGCGATATTTTCTTTACCGGAATTTGGGCATAATAAGCGGTTGGCAGAAGATATGGAAGAATTTTTGGACATTTGTCGTCACCCGGATTTTCAGATAGCTTTTGTAGGTACGATTAAAACAGGGAAATCAACGTTAATTAATGCATTATTGGGAAAAAATTATGCTTCCATGGCGGTTACTCCTGAAACAGCCGCACTTACAAAATTTCGCGTCAGCCCACAGGATTATGTCCATGTTGTTTTTTATTCTGAAGAAGAATGGGAAGAACTTTGGGCATCGCGACATAATGCTGATAAATTTATGGAAGAATATAATGCTTTAGATGCAGAAAGCAAAAAAAGTGAATGGGTAGGACACGTTCCGCTGCATAAGAATTTAACGAGCGATGAGGTTGAGACAGAACTTACAAAATGGTCTTCATCGAAAAGTGCAGAGCATTATTTTGTTAAAGAAATTGAAGTAGGCATATCGTCGTTAGCAAAAGATTTTCCTGCGCAAGTTGTGTTTGTAGATACGCCGGGATTATTTGATCCTGTATCGTATCGTTCGGAACTTACAAAGAAATATATCCGACAAGCTAACGCTGTGTTTATTTGCGTGGATGCGCAGAAAGTACAGAAAGCTGAAATTGAGTTGATTTCTGCGGTACTTTCCCTTTCATCTAATGATCGGGAAAAAGTATATATTGTTGCAACCCATTGGGATAAGCTCAATCAGCCAGAAGAAGATTGGAAAGAGCAAAAGGAATGGATGATACGTCAACTTACAGGAAAAGGTTTCTTTGAAACTAGTGAAATCGCTAGAGATAACATTATGTACACAGCGGCATATATACATAATCTGTGTCGTGACTATGAAACTTTAAACAAAAATGAAAGAAAGTCTTTAATAAAATTTGCCATAGATTATGATTATGACATAGATGATGCTGAAGATCGTGCTAAAATGATAGAAAAAGCCAATGTTTATTCTGTTTTCTATATTATTCGTGATAAGTTAGCAGGACAGTACCGGAAATATTTGATGGAAGATATAGAACATCGATTTATAGGAATTCAGCACGATTTGCGGCGTATTGCCTGTGATACGAAAGAAGACGCTCGTGAATTTTTCCTTTCATCTCAGGAAGATTTTGAAGAATTTCAAAAAAGAGCCGAAGCCAAACGTAGAGATTATGAAAAAATACAAAACGTATCTGAGCAATTAAATAAAATTGTTGATCGTATAGAAGACAGTACTGCTCGACAAATGGAGAAGGTTTGTGGCGAATTGCGTCTAAAAGTGAATCCAACGTACCACACTCCAAAAGTAAAAAGTCAGAAGGGGCGGTTGCGCTTATTAGCCAAAAAATTTTTAGGAGATCATTAATTGTGAAATTGCAAGAACTAGCTGAATTATGTCAGCTTACTGTTGCAGGTAGTAGCAATCAAGAAGTATATTCTATTACTTATGCAGATGAAGCATTGAAAAATGATATAGCCGTCGCATTCTCAATTCGTGAATTAAAAAACACGCAGGCTAAGGTTGTATTAACGGAGCCGGTTATATGTGATACAGATAAAACGTTAGTCTACTGCAATTATGGCAGTATTTTTGCAACGGTAGTTAAGATAGTTCAGATATTTACTCAGCAGGGCTATTATAAAGATTATCAACATATACCAGCGTATACGAAAAAGGGTCCAGGTATTTATATTGGCAAGCATGTTAAAATCGGAAAACATTCGGACATTTATCCTAATGTAACAATTGGTGATAATGTGTATATAGGAAAAAATTGTCATATTGAACCAGGGGTATATATTGGCAGTGGCACGTATATAGGAGATGATTGCATTATACATTCGGGAGCGCAAATTGGGGCGTCTAGTTTTTTGCATTACGACGAAGCTGGCGAGGCTCAATGCTTTTTAGGAACTGGAATTACTATTTTGGGAAATGGTGTACAAGTTGGTTATAATACCGTTATTCAGCGGGGCACTATTTCCGATACGATTATAGAAAACAGAGTATTGGTTGGTAATCTTGTTGTTGTTGGTCATGACGTAAAAATTGGACATGATTCGCATATTGTTTGCCAGTCTGGGTTGGCAGGGCGCTCTGTCATTGGCTCTCATGTAAAGATTATGGGACAGTCTGGAATTGGAGAGGGAATTAAAGTTGAAGATTTCGCGAATGTGTTGGCTAAAACTTTAGCGACTAAAAATGTTCATAAAGGTAAAACTATTTCGGGAACTTATGGCCGGGAACATAAAGAAGACTTGAAAATACAGGCCTTATTGAGAAAGCGTTATAGGAGGGATTAATATGGGATGTTGTGTTGGTGATTGTTGCGTAATGGATTGTGGATTTTGCTGCGTATTTGATTTTTGTAGTGATTCTGGTTGCGGGTATCATCCGACAAATAATGATACCGTTGATCATTCAAAGAAAATTGCAGATGAGTTAGCTGAAATGAAAAGTAGAGCGCATGAAGATGGCGAGAAAATTGGTAATGAAGCGTTTTCTGATATTAATCAATTTATGAGTCAATTTGTGACGTATTTAAAGAAAATTAATGAAGGAACATATGGAGGGAAAAGACTTAATATAAAAATAGATATTATTGAGAGAGAATTTGAAAAATTACGACAAGAAGTTACCAATTTTGTTGGAAACCGGATGGATGATCGATTGGTTTTAACAGACCGTGAATTATCACTTATTCTCGAAGAAAAAGATGATGATGAAAGAGCAAAAAATTTTGACTCATTTTATAAAAAGATACATCGAAAAGCAGTGTTGGATCTTAGCGAAAAGATAGAAGAAATAATTTCTAAGCAGTTTGCGATTGTAGATTCGGAAATTCGAGAACGCTTAACGGAAGTGGATGCGTCTATGAAAAAGGCATTAAACGAATATGAACAAGCCGAAAGGTTAAAAAAGGAAAATAGCGCCGAATTGACTAGAAAGAAGATAGATTCTATGTATACGGTAACTGTTGCAGATCTTTTATTGAATGAATTAGATTGGAATGCTAAATAAGAATTATGGATACTATTATTTCTGGAAATAAAAATATTATTAAATTTATATATTCTTCAGAAAACTACGCAGGGTTTAGTAATGATGTAAAACTTTCAACTTTTAATTATATTCAAAAGGGTAAAAAAAGCTATTTAGTTTATAATACTCTCTGTAATACTCTGGTTAGATTAACTCCTTTGGAATATGAGAAGTTAATGGGAAAGAAAAAAGCAGGGAGGGAGCTCAGAAAAACTTTTATAAAGCATGGGTTACTTATAGCTAAAGAATTAGATGAACTAAAAATTTATAACCAATGGAGTGCTTTACAGAGACGCATTGATAGACCTTATATTTCTGTTAATATTGCTACCACTCTGAAATGCAATGCTCGATGTTATTACTGTTATGAAAAAGGTGTAAGGCATAGTGATTTCAGAGAACGACAGTTTCCGCTGTTGATAAAGTTTTTAAAAGAAAAAGTACGGGAAAATGATACGTTAGCTTTAAATTGGTTTGGCGGAGAACCGCTAATGAATAAAAAAGTATTGAACTTTGTTTCTAGTGAATTGAAAAAATCTGAAATTTTATTTTACTCATATATTATTACTAATGGTAGTTTAATCAACAAACGGATGGTAAATACTGACTTTGTAAGGTGGAATGTTAAGGATGTCCAGATTACTCTTGACGGCTTACGCGAAACCTATGAAAAACGAAAAGCATATACAGAGAAAAAAAGAAATATTTTTTCTCGAATTTTACAAAAGATTGAGTTAGTAGCTGCGAGTGGAATCCGAGTACATATCCGATTAAATGTTGATAAAAGAAATAGAATGGAGATATTAGCTTTAACAGAACTATTATGTAACCGTTATGGACAATTTAAGGAAGTAACTTGGTATCCTGCGTTTTTAACTGGGATTGACGATGATTTAACAGAAGAAGAAAAAATTTCTTTTATAAAAGATATGTTTGCCATAACACAAAACCCCGCTAAAATGAACATAGGGCGTCGATTATATTCCGTACCTAAAAGTAGAGCATGCATGCGCAATGATCCTAAATCGTTTTCGATTGATGTATTTGGGAATGTATATAGTTGTGAGCATTTGGTGGGAAGAAAAGAGATGTCCATAGGGACATTGAGTGCTTTTGACAATGAAAAAAATCTATGTCGTTCTGACGTCGCTTTACGAAACGAATGTAATCAATGTGTATTTTTGCCTAAATGTATGGGCGGATGCGCTGCCAATTTAGAAACGAATGACGAACCTTGTATGATTGAAAAGTATATGATACAAGGATATCTGGCATATTTAGCTGAATAATAGTGGAGGTAATGATGGCACAAATATTATCTCGTATCTTATCCTATATGGGGTTTTTTACGCAAATAGATAAACAAGAAATTGAAAAAAATTTTGACGAACTTTCAAAGATGCTTTTGAGTTTAAAAGAGGATATGTCTAATACAAATCAACACATTGATAGTAAGCAGATAGAGTCTATGCAGACTTTTTCTGATATGGAAAAAGATGTTTTTTTAAAATTTGCGGAATATGAAAAGACGAATAAGGAGATGATATCTAATACTCAAATGTGGGGAGAAAATATAACTTCTCTTATGAAAGAATGTTTGAATCAACAATATGAGGTAATGCAGACTGTGCAAAAATTGTGTCAGGATATTTTGGAGAACAGCAATGTTATAAAAGAAATTTTAAATAATATTGATAAAATTAAGTTAATACAGCTAAATCAAACTATCACTGATAATCATGCTGTATTGTCTGAATATATAACGAAAAATCAAACTGCATATTTGAAAGAAATAAAAGCATATGCTGCACAGGAAATTGATACTATGGAACTACAGAAAAAACGAGAGGAAGAACTACTGGCGTTCCTAAGAGAAAGTTTTTCACAACAAAGTATCAAAATGGAGACTGTAAACAGTACTTGCGAAAATATTTTCCAAAATAATAATCAAATAAAAGATACTTTGATTGAATTAAACAAAGATAAAATGACAAAAGATGACTTGGATGTTGTTTCTAGTTTTCTTAGACTGCTAGCGGCTAATCAGTTGATGCACTCAGCTTCTGAGGTTATAGAAAAATAATTATATATTTTTTAGATAGCGGGGCGATTTTATGATGGAAAAGGTAAGAGAATTGGCGGCACAGTACCAGCAGGCCGGGAATAATTGTGCTGAAACGGTGGTCAAGGTCTGCAATGATTGTCTGGATTTGAAGCTGCCGCCGGAAACGCTGCGCATGGTGTCTGTCCTCGGCGGCGGGGTAGCCGGTTCGGGCTGTCTTTGCGGGGCTTTGAACGGGGCCTGTCTGGTCCTGGGCTGTCTCGTCGGCCGCACGACGCCGGAGGAAAAGACGAAGGCCGAAGTCAATCAGCCTGTGCGGGAATTCCAGAAAATCTGGCTCGACCGCTTCCATGCGACGTGCTGCCGCGTCCTCAAGAGTCCGGCCAACGGCGGTCCCGTATCGTGCGGCGACCTCATGGCCGATACGTCGGCCATGCTCATCGATTTCATCCGGGAAAAGAAGCTGGCCTGATGGGATGATTGAATTTTTTCCTTGACTTTTTTCGTAGATATGGTATTATGTATAAGTCAGGTCAACGGGGCGTAGCGCAGTTTGGTAGCGCGCTTGGTTCGGGACTAAGAGGTCGCAGGTTCAAATCCTGTCGCCCCGACCATATTTTTACACATTGGATGTCGATCCCGAGGGCATCAAACAACTGCATAATCAAACAATGTGTAAGCCATGGAGAGCTGTCCGAGTGGCTGAAGGAGCATGATTGGAAATCATGTATAGGGCGAACGCTCTATCGTGGGTTCAAATCCCACGCTCTCCGCCACACAGGACTTTGAGAGGGACTGTCGCATGAGGCTTAGGTCACGTGCGCAGCCCCTTTTTCTTTTATGTTTGAGGTTTGATGTTTGAAGTGATGGCTTTTAAATTTAAAACCATCCGCTAGCCACTAACAACTAGCCACTAGCCACTTAAAAGGGCTTGTCGCACGGCGACAAGCCCTTTTTTTACATCTATCCTATTCATGCGTGCTGTTTTGTGCTACAATTAAAAACTATATAAGCAGCACCTCTGTAGTAGGGGCTTGCACGTGGCAAGCCCGCTCCAGGATATGAGCGATTTTCCCGTTTAGGGAGAGTGCCACCCAATATCCAGCAGATCGCCCGCGTGGCGACCTCTACGGTGCCAAAAGGGATATTTTTTGTTACAATCAAAAACTATATAAGAAGAGGGAAAGAGGGGTTTACGATGAGTGCAATTAAAACGGAACTGGCAGCTTTTATCGCTGCCCATACGAGTGAGGATTTTGTCATGACGCCGATTACCATGCGCGAAGCGTCGCTGCATACGGCATGGGAACAAGAGCTGCCGAAAGTGCCGATGGCATCGGTCGTCGATACGGTATTGGACGGCTGTGAGGTCTACGACGTGCCGGTCCGCATCTATATTCCCGATACGAGCCGGCCCCTGCCGGTCCTGATCTACTATCATGGCGGCGGTTTTGCCATCGACACGGTCGCCGTCTATGACCCGGTCTGCCGCCGCATTGCCCAGGCAACGCAGCATATCGTCATTTCTCCGGAATATCGCCTGGCTCCGGAAAACCCTTATCCTGCGGCCTATGAAGATGCCCTGGCCGTAGCCCGGAAGGCCCTGCCTGCGCTCGATGCCTTGCAGATCCCCTACCAGGCGGACCTGACCTTGTGCGGTGACAGCGCCGGCGGCTGCATGGCGGCTTATACGAGCCAGGCCCTGCAGCATGATGCATCCCTTCCGCTGACTCATCAGATCCTGGTCTATCCCTGCCTGGATATGACCCACTCCTTCCCGTCGGTCCAGGAGAACTGCAATACCCGGACGGGCTTTACGCCGGCCAAGATGACCTGGTATTTCAACCAGTGTTTCCGGTCCGGTGACGACCGCCGGGACGCCTCGCCCCTCTTTGGCGAATTGTCGGCAGATATGCCGGCGACGCTGGTCTTGACGACGCAGTTCTGCCCCTTCCGCGACGAAGGCCGCGATTACGTGCGCCGTCTGGCTGAAAAAGGCGTGCGGGCCGAAACGTATAATTACGACAACATGGTCCATTCGTACCTCAACTTTGAAAAATTATGCTACGACGAAATCTGCGACACCTACCGGCGCATGGCCGATTTTTTGCAAGACTGAGGGAAATGGCTTATACTAGAAGCATGTACTTACGCTAAGTAAAGGATGTGTTTTTTATGAAGAAATGCCAACAATGCGGGGCGCCCTTGCAGGACGACGACCGCTTTTGCCAGGCCTGCGGCGCTGAACAGCTGCCGGAAGGGGAGCCGAAGAAACGCATTTGTCCGGAATGTGGCAAATGGGTGAGCGTCGATGGGAAATTCTGCCCCTTCTGCGGCGCCGAACTGCCGGAAATGGATGATGACGAACCGGTCATCGACGAAGCGACGGGAACGGAAACCTTTGTCCATAAGCACCGGGAACCGGTCCGGGACGAAGAGCCGCAGCGGCCGCCGCAGCCGATGGAACGACCGGTCATGACGGGCCGGCCGACGCCGCCGCCTTTTCAGGAAAAGCCTTTTTACGTGCGTTATCAGAAGGCCATCATCGCCGGTATCATCGTCCTCGTCCTGGCTCTGGCCGCTGCCGTGGCCTTTCACTTCTATGGCAGCCGCAGCAGCGGGGACTATGTGAAGGATGCCGTTTCCCTGTCGCAGCAGCTGGCGTCGGAACATGAATCCGCCACCAGTACGGCCAAGCGCCTGAGCCAGAAGAGCAAAGGCGACGATGTCGATTCCCTGGTCAAGGATTTGGGCAAGAGCCGCAAGAACGTCGAAAAGATGGCCAAGAATTATCAGCCCAAGACCATCCCCGACCAGTATGCCGCCGATGACAAGGCTATCCGCGAAGTCATGCGCGACCAGATGGCCATGTATGACACGGCCATGACGATTGCTGAAAATCCGTCAGACGACGCTATCAGCGAAAAATTGGATGACCTGCGCGACGAAGTCCAGAAGGCCAAGAAGACGGCGCGGACCGTCAAGGTCCCCGGTGCCGATTTCACGGCTGCCGTCGATGGCGACGACCTGGTCAGCTACCTGGAAAAATACGTCAGCGTCCAGACCAAGCCCGATGAAAAGCCGCAGCCTGAAGCCAAGACCAATCCGGATAAGCAGATCCTGGCGTCCTATGCCAGCAGCAAGGACTTGTTCAACGACGATATCGGCAAATTGGCCGGCGACATCAACGCCTACTTGAATGACCACACGGACTTCAAGGGCAATCGCGAATTCACCAGCCGGGCCAACACGCTCTACGTCCAGATTTCCAAGACCCGCAGCCAGCTGGACAACGATACGTCCATCGACAATACGGCCATGAAATATAAGCTCGATGCCCTCTTCCAGGCCGAACAGGACCGCGTTCGCGGCCTCTACGACGGCGTCAGCGCCAGCCAGCGCGGACAGGACTACCGCCCAGGCTTCCAGCGGGGCCAGGCCGCATCGAACCGCTACGATAAACTCAACGACGAGTGGAATAGTTTGTAATGTTCGTGGCTAGTGGCTAGTGGCTAGTGGCTAGTGGTTCGTGGTTCGTAGGGGCCGTCCCAAAGGGT
>OGEP01001971.1_pt1 | contig 19867 bp, 21 predicted proteins | sample 1570721 | NCBI WGS metagenome assembly OGEP01 (sample SAMEA2582131, study PRJEB24529) | metagenome | biome: Human gut stool | place: China | collected 2011 | reverse complement strand
GTGGAATTCCGATACACCATGTGCCAATAATATCAATAATCATAATGGTTTTTGTGTTGCCGCCACTTCTTATAATGCCTCCGCCAAGGATCATATTTTCCACCTTGACCGGAGCATACAGGGCAAATACGATGAGCAGCGTCTTTCCAAGCTCTTTTACGCTGTCATCAACACGATATAATCCGGTATATGCTCCAGCCAAAAGAATGAGCAAAGCTGATACTGCTACTCCACCCAATAAGCCTGCATACATAATCTTCTTTGATTCTGCGTAAGCCTCATTATATTCTTTCCTACCAAGCCTTTTGCCGATCATCACACCGGCAGCCGCAGACAATCCACTAAGTGCCCCTACGATAAGCCCCTGTATCGGACTGGTAAGTGTATAGGCTGCAAGGTTTGATGTGCCAAGATGTCCATAAACAGCAGACTCTACATTTTGCCCGAGACTCCATAAAAACTTACTGATCAGAATCGGCATAATCATTACCAGATAATCACGGATTGTGATTTTTTTAAAATGCAGAGATAACACCGGTTTATCTCCATCTTTTCTGGTACATAAGACAAATCCGATAACAATAAATACAAGATTAAACAACTGCGAAATAAGTGTGGCAATCGCAGCTCCCTTTATTGCCATACAGGGAAATCCAAATTTTCCAAATATCAGCAGATAGTTCAGTCCTGTGTTTACAATAACTGCTCCAAAGCTTGCCAGAAATGGTATCGTGGCATGTTCCTTACAGCGCAGCCATGAGGATAAAATATTGCTGACAGCCATTGGAATATAAGAAAGCGCTACGATTCTAAAATAAACCGTACCAGTATTTACAATACTCATATCTTTCGTATACAGTCCAAGAATCTGCGACGGAAAAACTCCAGCTGCAAGCAGGAACAATACTGACATTATAATTCCGCAGATGAGGCTCACATCAAAACTGCACCATGCCTCTTTGCTTTCTTCCGCACCAATAAACTGAGCAATTAATATCCCGGCAACCGTGCTTACTGCACCAATCATCACTGAAAAAATCAGTGAAAAATTACCGCATAATCCAACTGCCGATATATTTGTTTCACCTAACTGCCCGATCATGATCTGGTCAACAATTGAAAATGATGACTGCAGCATACTTTGCAATGTGACAGGAATTGCTATTTTACACAACGATTTCAAAAACTTTGACATTATAATTTCCTCGTACTTTCCCTTTTTATTAAATCAACCGGCAACACGATTTGTGGCTTATATTCTGTTCCATCGCGCATTGCCTCCAGACATTCAATTGCCGTTTTCGCCCTTAAGTTTGCTTCCTGATGAATCGTTGTGAGGGAAGGATTGCTTTCCTTACTTGCCATGCTACTAAGACCTAACGTATCTGCAACATCTACGATTCTAATCCTGTTCTGTGTCATTTCCATTCCTTCTTCTGTGATATTATGATTATATGGTACATTATAAATGTGAAATTTACAAAGGTTAAGCGCATAACCTATTACAAAATTTGCATTCGATTTTTGTGATATTTTACTATTACATTACACATTTAACCTTTGTAAAAACGATATTTCTATTGTAATATTGAACCAGAACATTAAAAATCAGTAAACAATGTGGTGTAGAGCAAAGGTGAAACACATGAATAAAGAAATGACCGTAAATGGGAAAAGCTATACAATAATTAAATTGCTGGGAAAGGGGAAAGGCGGTTATTCTTACTTGGCAGAGTCCGGAAATAACAGGTATGTTTTGAAGCAGATACATCATGAACCTTGTGATTATTATCAGTTCGGAAACAAGCTTGAGGCAGAAATCAGGGATTACAAGAAATTGAAAGAAATCGGAATAAAAATGCCTGCCATGCTTGAAGCAGATGTGAAAAATGAACGCATTTTGAAGGAGTTTATTGAAGGCGACACGATTTATCAGTTGGTTTTAGAAGACAAGATGAAAACTGACTATATCGAGCAATTGCATAGAATGTGTGCGCTGTTATATGCCGCCAATACAAATATTGATTATTTTCCAACGAATTTTGTGGTACATAACGAAGAAATATATTATGTAGATTTCGAGTGCAACGATTACATGGAAGAATGGAATTTTGAAAACTGGGGTGTAAAATACTGGTCAAAAACACCGGAATTTCTGCAGTATGTGAAAGAGCATTCATGACATGTCTGTCCATGTAAAGGAGCTATGCCGGAAGCGTTACAAAAAGTGAATATCGGATTGCAACATGAAATGCAACACAAAAAAGTCCTTGAAAAATCAAGGACTTTTTTGGATCGGAGTGGCGGGATTCGAACTCGCGACCTCCGCCTCCCTAAGACGGCGCTCTAACCAAGCTGAGCCACACCCCGGAACGAAAATTATCATAGCATAGAATTTTATAAAAAGCAAGCCATTTTTTAAATTTTTCAAATTTTTTCTACAATTTTCCGAAGCAGCAAATAAAATACAAAAATAAAAGACGTCAAAACCTCATAAAAAAGATTTTGACGCCTATATATGGTCGGAGTGTAATTATAGGATTTCAGAAAACGCAGATATATCAACGGTTTGCTGGCAGTCGGCAAGAGGTATTTATTCTTTTCGCAATCCATCAGTGTAGCTTGCATTTATAAATTCAAACCTTGCAGCATTATTGCATATTTCTGGAGTTGTTAATATGGCATACAGTATGCGGCGCATCATCTGAATTTCATTAAAGCCGATGCTATTGTAATCGTGGTCATATGCATCTCTACCCGTTTGGAGATGTACTCGATTTCTCAATTCTCGTAATCTCTTGAGTGCTGGGAAAATATTATGATCTATTGTCAGAATGTGTTTTTTCTCAATTCTTTTAATCATTGAATCTAAATCCATTCTCATTTCATAAGACGGTACTTTTTTATATAATTTCGTTTCTGCTTTGATAGTTACTCCATCTGTCTCTATGGGGTTAGCTTTAAAGTTTGAGTATTCTTCCCATTCCGTTTTATTCCAGTTTCCCGTACTTTTTAGCAAATAGACAAATAGCATCTCAGTAATGCCCATTCCTGTTATGATATATGATTTATATAGCATAGTGAGCAACACTTCTGATAATTTGAGTTCTTTTATTTGCTTTTCAATGTACTCGATGTATTGCATACTATATGCGAAGTTGCTATTCAGTCTTTTGTTTTCTTGTGTGTCATAAGGAATTTTGATACTCATTTTATATGACTCTACTGACTGGGGGTACCATCTGTTCCTTGCTTCATTCTTGGCGATTAAAGTTTCCATAGGTTACCTCACATCACATCAAAAGTATTTATATTTATTGTAACATATCATCATGAATTTCGCTACCCCAACAGGACAACGGGCGGCGTTTTCATATATAACACCATGAAGGGAGGTCACTTCCACCCGGCCAGTCTGCGGACTGTTTTTTTTCATGCCACAAAAAGGAGGTTTGCAAATGGCAGATGATAAGAAAAATATTCCCGAGGCAGCCCCGCCCACCGAGGCTCCTGCTCCTGCGGTAGAAAATGCCGCCGTGCTGGAGCAGCCCTCTCCTGGGCCTGCGCTGACCGACGCAGAGGCGGTCATGCTGGAGCATGAGGGGAAGGCGGTGCTTTTTGAAATGGGCGAGGCCGTACCCAATCCCGCCGACGCTGTTACCCACGCCGAGGTGGAGGAGCCTGCCGCGCCCGAAGTCCCCAAGGCTGAAAAGGAACAGGAGCAGCCGCTCACTCCCGGCAAGGACGATCCTACCCCGGCACATTCCGGCAAGGTGTTGAATTTTGCCGCCGCCCGTGACGAGGCGGCTAAGGAGGAGAAAAAGGTGCTCAAGCAGAAACCGCCCACCGAAAGTGACAAGACCGCCAAGCCCGGCAGAGGCCGACCGCCCAAGGAGAACAAGGCTGCTCCCGATAAGGCCAAGCAGCCCAAACCTCGGGACAAAAAGTCCCAAAGTAAGGTTGCCCCGGAGAAGCCTGTCACGGATAAAGGTGGCGTTCCCGCCGGTGCGGAGGTCACGCCGGAGCCATCTGCGCCCCGTGACGCCAATCGACCGGTAAAAGAGGAGATCGTCTATCTCAACCTGTCTGACCTGCATCCGTTCAAAAATCATCCCTTTGGTGTCCGGGACGATGCGGAAATGCAGGGGCTTATATGCGGAAAATGGCGCTCAACGGCTATGTTCTCCATGTTGACCTCTCGGACATCCGGGAGCTAGTGGCCCTCCAGCGGCGATGCGCCAACAACCTCAATCAAGTGGCGATCCATGTGAACACCTACGGCGGCATTTACCCCAACGAGATCAAGGCCCTGCAACGAGACTACGCTGACCTCTGGAGGGCGCTGTCCGATCTGCTGAAAAAATTAGCACTTCTAGTTGAGTTCTAGGTGCAAGGCGGGTATAGTCACTATCGTAGTTACTATACCCGCTTAAATACTTATTCTGATACTGTAACTGTACAGAATGCTTTATACATGCTGCCAGGAAGTCGTGCTAATATTGTTGCAGTACCTGGAGAAGTAGCCACAACAACTCCGTTGTTTACTTCTGCTATGGATGGATTGGAACTTTGCCATACTACTTTGTTGGATAATTCCGGAGGTTCAACAACAAGTGTAAATGTATGCGAGTCATCTATCTTTAGTTCTAGTGTTTTTGCTTCTATACTTATTTTTGCAGGCTGTTCGGCTAGTATATTATTTATTATTTGGCTAACCTTTGAGTTCGACCAACCTAATTGTTCTGCTATTCTTTTATGAATATGTTTTTCCCATGGCTTTTCAGGAAGCAAAGCGATAACCTTTTCAACATCTTCCCACGGAAATTGTTTTTGGTTTTTATAAGATGGAATTAGTGAAAGAACATTATATGATATAATCTTTATTTCTCCGGCTGAACACTTCTTCAACAATGTTTTATAATATTTTCGCATATAAGCGAATAAACCCTGTAAGTGAACTGTTACAATGTTACCTTCTTCAAATTCTTTTGATTTTAATATCATAGATAGTGGAATAGACTTATTCTTTTTTATGCGAATTGGAAATGCAGGATCAAAATAATCGAAAGCTAGATCAGCGAGTATTTCTGCTTTTATTTCAACTTCATTTGCGGCTGGAGGAGTCAGAATATACTTATTCATCTTCTTATCGATGAAAAAAGCAAAGGATAATATTACTTCAAACCATATAGATAAATCCTCTTCGTTAAGTCGGATTACATTAGCATCTGGACAATTATAGTTCTTCCTATATTGCTCATCGGTATTACCCAATCGGTGAACTATTAAATGGCGAATTTGATGATATTGTGTCAGGTAGGTTATACCAAAGTCTTTTTCGCCAATTCTATGACTAAATTCAGAAAAATTTATCTTGAAAATCTTTTTATAATACTTTTGAATTTCTAAGAAACCACCACTATGTAAATTCCTACATCTACTATTGATATATTTATCTTGTAGAGTCTGGATATTTTCACAAGAAAGTATTTCAGAGATATTATATTCAATGCTCGTATTGACCATAAAAGGGCTTTTATTGGAAGAGTAGACCTCTCGAACTGCATCTACTGTAAAGACTTCCAACGCAGATATACTTCGTATCAAAGCCAATTCTTTACACATTTTTATATTGTCAGAGGATAACCGCCGAACTAAACTAAATGAATTGCATCCAGACTCCTTAAATGCAAGTTCAAGTTCTGCATCAACGGATTCTCCTTCTTTAATACATTCCGAAAACTGATCTCTGACTTTTAAATATGAATAAAGCGTAGTAAAAAACCATCTACGAATATCAGTAATCTCTTTAACAAATCTATCATAGCACTGCATACGTTTTTCCTCCGATAGGTTCACAAAACTAGTTAATCTTACAAAATTTTACTATCAAAAACTGTTGACGTCAATACACTCTCTTTTGACTGATTGTTCTATTCATTATGCACTGTGAAACGCAATCACGCATCTGATTGGTATCCTTGTACCCTGATTTTTTCAGCGTTACAATTATCATAATGTGCACTGAATAATAGAAAAAGCCTTATATTTCAATTGATAGAGGCCAATCCGTGGTATAATTGGAGAAAGAGAACTGGCAAAAATCCAGCAAAAACCTTGCACTTGGAGGGCAACCATGTATCGTTACAGCAATGGACAGATCAGCTTGGCGGATTTCAAACAGCCGGTGGGCATGAATCTGAAGGAAAGCAACCGTTGGGTAAAGAAAGCCCAGACGATCCCCTGGCTGGAGATTGAGAAGCGCTACGCCGCCTTATTCACCAACCGGAAAGGCAATGTGGCTAAACCGCTGCGTCTGGCCTTGGGAGCCTGCATCATTCAGGCGGAGTATGGCTATTCTGACGAGGAAACCGCGCTTCAGATCCAGGAGAACCCATATCTTCAATATTTCTGCGGGTATCCTGGTTATGATGATGAAAAGCTGCCCTTTGATCCGTCTTTGATGGTGTATTTCCGCAAGCGCCTGACGCCGGAAGTGCTGGGTGAGATCAATGAGATGATCGTGCGGGACGCAAAGGAGCGTCAGGTCAAAGAAGCCGAATCCAAGGATGACGATGATGATTCTGACGGCCAGCCGGGAACCGGCGGAAACAGCGGCACTATGATCGTGGACGCCACCTGCGCGCCGTCCAATATCCGTTATCCTCAGGATGTTTCCCTGCTCAACGAGGCCAGGGAGAACGGCGAAACGCTTTTGGATGTTCTTCACGATCCCGCGGACGGAAAGAAGCCTCGAACGTACCGCAAACGCGCCCGGAAAGATTACCTGAAATACACAAGATGCCGTAAACACATCGCGAAAATGACCCGCAAAGCCATTGGGAAGCAGCTGGCTTACCTCCGGCGCGACCTGAATGCCATCGATGGCAAACTGTCCCTCGGAAAAAATCTGCCCCCTCGCCAGGCGGAGCGTTTGGGCACGATCCGCGCCGTCTATGAGCAGCAGAAGTACATGTACGATAACCGTACCCACAGCGTACCTGATCGGATCGTCAGCGTGAGCCAGCCCTTTGTTCGGCCCATTGTGCGGGGAAAAGCGGGAAAGCCGGTGGAGTTTGGCGCGAAGTTGGACATCAGTGTCGTTGACGGATGGACGCGGCTGGAGTGCTGTTCTTTTGACGCCTACAATGAGGCGGGAAATCTGCGGGAAATGGCAGAGCGGTTCCGAGCGCGAGAGGGGCATTACCCCAGCCGGATCCTGGCGGACAAAATCTACCGAAACCGGGAGAATCTCAGCTATTGCAAGGCACATGGGATCCGTCTTTCCGGTTCGGCTCTGGGACGCCCTAAGAAGGGTGAAACCAGAGACAAAGCTCAGGACTATCGGGATGAGTGTGAGCGCGTGGAAGTGGAGCGCAGATTCAGTCTGGCGAAGCGTAAATGTGGCATGGGGCTGGTCACTGCAAAGCTGTGGGAGACTGCGGCCCATGTGATTGCCATGTCCGTTCTGGTGCTGAATCTCCGCAAGATTCAGCGCGCCCTTTTGAGAATGCTCACATATCTTCTGGAGATTCTGGCTCAGAACAAAAATTGGGCACTTGTTCAGAGGACATTATCATAGAAGCGCAAACCCAGAAGATCTTACGGGAGGTAGCTGATATGATCGTTCTCAAAGTCCTTGCCGCCCCCTTTGCGGTGGCGCTGACCCTGCTCGTTGCCATCGTGTCGTTTCTCTATTGCGTGGCTTCGGCCCTGTGTCATATAGGCTGCGTGGTGCTGACCCTGCTGGCCCTTGTCTCGTTCATCGGCGGCCGGACGCTGGGTGGCGTGGTGTTCCTTGTGCTGGCGTTCCTCGTTTCGCCCTTTGGAATCCCGGCCATCGCTGACTGGCTCATGGACAGGCTTTACTCGCTGAAATGCTCCTTGCAGGATTTCATCACAGGCTGATACTTCGGGACAACTTGTCCCAAAGTCCGAGCGGCGGCTGGCAACCGCCGCCGTTTATCGTATCGAAAGGAGGGCTGCCTACGGCCACAACCTATTTCAAAAAGCACAAGATCAGCAAGGGCGAAACCGTCGCGCAGTCCTTGAAAGAACGGTTTGACTATGGGCAAAACCCGGACAAGACCGAGGGCGGCGAGTTGATCTCGTCCTACGGCTGCGACCACATGACCGCCGACGCTGAGTTCCTTTTAAGCAAAGCAAAGTACAAAGCTGCCACAGGACGGGAGCAGCGACGAGATGCCGATGTGCTGTGCTATCAAATCCACCAGTCATTCAAGCCTGGGGAGATCACGCCGGAGGAGGCAAACCGCATCGGCTATGAAACGGCGATGCGCTGGACAAAGGGCAAGTACGCCTTTTTCGTTGCCACCCACACAGACAAGGCACACATCCACAACCACATTTATTATAACTCGACCTCGCTGGACTGCACCCGGAAATTCCGGGACTTTATCGGCTCGACCGTGCGGTGCGGCGGCTTTCTGACCGCATTTGCCTTGAAAATGATCTGTCCGTCATCACCGATCCCAAGCTGCACAGCAAGGGGCGATTTCTCCATTACGGGGCGTGGCTGGGGACAGCGCGGCAGCCCTCATACAAGGAGCAGCTGCGGCTTGCCATCAATGAAGCTCTTGCAAAACGCCCCGCCGACTTTGACGCTTTCCTCCGGCTCATGGAGGCGTCCGGCTTCACGGTCAAGCATGGGCGCGGCGGAGCGATCTCTTTTCTTGTTCCGGGACAGGAGCGGGCGACCCGGTTGCGGGCATCCACCCTCGGGGACGGCTACGATCCCGAGGACATCAAGGCTGTCATCGCCGGGGAGCGCCCGATCCCGGAGCAGCCTGTTTCTGTGTCTGCTGCCCCTTGTCGTGTCGATCTGATCGTGGATATACGGGAGCGCCTGCACTCTGGCAAGGGTGCGGCCTATGCACGGTGGGCAAAGGTCTATAACCTTAAACAGATGGCGGCGCTTCAATTCATGCAGGAGCAGAACATCACCGAGTATGACCAGCTCTCCGCAAAGGCCGAGGGACGCCGTTTCCTGCTTTCACTCTCTGAGCGAACAGCTCCGGCGTACGGAGGATGACCTGTCCGCAACATCCGAGCTAATGGGAGCCGTAGTGCGGTACGCCAAGACCCGCCCCGTCTTTGACGGGTACAAGGCCGCCAAGTACAGCCGGAAATACCTTGCCGAGCATGAGGCGGAGTTGGCGGACTACCGGGCAGCCAAGGTCATGATGGGAGAGTTGCTGGGCGGTGAGAAGCTGCCCAAGATGGCAGAGCTAAAAGAAAAGCGCCGCAAACTTGCAGCGCGGAAAAAAGCCCTCTATGGCGAGTACCGGGCGACCCAGCAGGAAATGCGAGAGGCCGTGGCGGTCAAGGCAAATATCGATCATCTGCTCGGCCTGTCGGACGAGCGCAAAAATAAGGAACAGGAGCGATAAGCAACGGTAACGCAGACAACAGACTTTGGGACAACTTGTCCCAAAGTTCCGGTTTTGGGGAGGCTCCCCAACAAGCGTTTTTGCAATCCCCACGGGATGCAAAAATAGCAAGTGTGGCTACATTTGCCCTGCTTGCTGTTAGTGCGTACCCCGGAAAACCCACGAAAAAACGGAGGCAGCGCCGTATCTTACGCTCCCTCCGTTTCTCTGGCTTTTTGTATTCCCTCTGCGGTGGCTTCCATGATCGTCAATTCATTCTCGTCCATTGTGTTTAGCATCCTGTCAATGTGCTGGCGGCAATCACTTTCTTCATTCTGTTTGTCAGGATAGAAGAATTGATCAACGGAAATATCCAGCAGAGTGACAATTTTATAAAAGGTATTCAAGCTCGGATGCTGACCACGATTTTCAAAATACATAATGGAACGAGGTGTACGATCAACGAGCTGCGCGAGGTATTCCTGTGTCCAGCCTTTGGCTTCTCTTTTGCACTTGATCTCCCGGCCTAATGCGTGGAAGTCGAGCCGTCTTTCATCTTGGTACATTCTCATATCACCTATATATTATTTAACATTTCGGGTTTGGTTATGAGAACGAAACAGGATTTTATGTTTTAGTAGTATTTTATTGTCCATTCACATACTTGCGGGGGTGCGAAGGAGAATATATAATTTTTCTTGGAAACTTTATATTGGCACAACATAGTGCTGGTATTCTATTCAAATATGGGAGGTGTTCTTAATGGCGAAAATTTTGATTGTTGAAGATAATCAAGGGACAAACAAGGCGATATGCGAATATATGAAAGAAGCTGGACATACGCTTTTTTCTGCTTTTACTGGTAGTGAGGCACTAAAAATATTCCGTGAAAAAGAACTGGATATAATTGTTCTGGATATTATGCTTCCCGAAATGTCGGGTATCGTTGTTTTGCATGAAATTAGGAAAGTCAGCAATATTCCTGTAATAATGCTTACTGCACTTGACGATGAATATACACAATCCAACAGTTTTGACGAAATGGCAGATGACTATATAACAAAGCCATTTTCCATGCTCATTTTAGGTAAACGGATTACTGCGCTTCTCCGCAGAAGTCAGAGTAAACCTGCTGTTAATATGATTAAGCTCGGAGATGTTACCGTTGACTTTTCTGGATATACGGCCTGTGATGAAAACGGTAAAATAGACATTACCACAAAGGAACTGGAAATCCTGAAAGTGCTGATTGACAATAAAGGTTTAGTCCTGTCTCGCAATCAAATCTTGGACGATGTGTGGGGATACGATTGTGATGTGATCGACCGCACAATAGATGCCTATATTCGTAATATCCGCAAAAAGCTCCGTTTGGATTGCATTACTACGGTCAAAGGAATAGGTTACAAATTTGAAATGGGGCAAGAAATATGAAGAAAATGAAGTTATTTCCGAAGATATTCTTATTTACATTTACAATGATGCTTTTGATTTCAATTATAGCGCACTTGCTGATTTTCCTAATTGCGCCATCCCAAAATATACTTGTTACGAATATGGTAGTAACAAATGCAGGGGTAAGTGCTCTGTCAGAAGTAGATATGCCCCGGCTCATTACTCAAACTATGTTGAAAACATTTCCGATTTCTATATTCTGCTGCGCCACTATATCGGCATTGTTTTCATACTTTTTTTCAAGAGGCATAACCACTCCGATATTATCGCTCTCCAAATCCGCAAATCAAATGTCGAAATTGGAGCCAGACGCAAAAGTGGCTGTATTGTCAACGGATGAAATTGGCGTTTTAGCTACTGATATTAACAATTTATATCAATCCTTGCTTTTGACTATCCGCAATCTGGAGTTGGAAAAGGAAAAAGTTAGTCTTGCGGAAAAAGAGAAAATTGATTTTCTCCGAACAGCGTCCCATGAATTAAAAACACCTGTTACAGAGCTAAATGCGACGTTGGAAAATATGATTTTAGGCATTGGGGAATACCGTGATTATGAAACCTATTTGCCCAAGTGCAAAGAAATTACTGAACAGCTTGGGGATATGATTAGAGATATACTTAATGCTTCACGCTTGCAAACACAAGGTAATAATGAGCCATGCAGCAATTTTTCATTGAGAGCCCTCCTTACAGAGCTGTGTGAACCGTATCGCTTAATTGCAGAAGCCAAGGGCATTAAGTTCAAAATAGAGCTTTCAAGTGACGCTTTCGTATATCTTCCAGAAGGCCGGTTGAAAAAAGCAATATCAAATATCCTTTCAAATGCGGTCAACTATACGGAGGCTGGACAATCAATATCAGTTGTATTTGATAAAAATAAGCTATCAGTTTCTAACGAATGTAGCGTATTACCACCAGAACAGCTACAACACATATTTGAGCCATTTTATCGTCCAGATTTAGCCCATAGCCAAGCAACCGGGGGAAATGGGCTCGGTCTATACATTGTCCAGACGATCTTGGATAAATTGCGCTTGAAATATCAGTTTGTTCCCATGCCAAACGATAGAGGCATGAGTTTTACAATACAGTTTTGAAAGAAGTCTCTGCTTTTCCTGTGGAAATCGGAAAGCAGAGACTTCTTTCGTTCAACATTGGCACAACATTGATTTTATAATCATCCAACATAGAAGATGTACTATGTCTGCGAAAGGAGGTAAAACGCCAACTACTAAAATGAAGGAGGTAAAATCTATGGCGAAAAAAATTGGAATTATTGTTCTGCTATGCTTTTCTTTATGCGTCGGTGGTGTCTCTGCTTTCGCTAATGAAGGCCATGACGAAACAGATACCCAAACACTTATCGAAACGCAGCCCCCGGTATCCTCCGTCCTTTTCAGGCAAGACGGAGCAGATATTCAGCAGAGTACAGACGAGGGCAAAACATGGCAAAGCTATTCTCCCATCGAGGAAACAGACTACTTCACTTATGATGAATTTTCCGCATGGATTGAAAATGAAACGGAAAATATTCAAAAGTTGGTCGATGCTGGAGAATGGACAGAAGCAGAAGCGACAGAAGCACTTGAGTATTACGATGAAATCCTTAAATCTATTTTAGAGGGCAAAATGGTAGGAAAAAGAGCTTCTTCAAGTGATGATCAGTTGTTCTTTTCTATGCCCGATAACGCACAGCCTGAGCAGTATCAAACATTCGTCTTTGATGGGAATACCTACAAGAGTATAGGCCCATTTGATACGGAGGAAGAACTATTCAATGCCCTTAAAGAATATACCGATACAGAAGTTGAAGCAGGAACAATGTCACAAGCAGAAGCAACGGCACTTTTAGAAAAGTATCAATAGAAATTTGCCGCACGACGGCAAAAGAAAAAAAGCCGTCGTACAGCAGATACATTTTCATGCGCCCAAGAAGCGGCGGCTCATTTTTCAGAGCCGCCGCTTCTCTTTGGATAAACGATAGAGGACACGGCGGCCCATAGGAGGGTGCCGCCGTGTACATTTCACTTTTCTATAACTTCTTTAATTTCCACCAGCTAAAAAAAGCGTAGCTCCCCCTCCGGGACAGTCTGTCTATGAAGGTACAATATATCAGTACAATTATGATAATGTAATTTCGTGCGACCGCATAGCGTCCTGCTGTGCGGGCGTTTTTATATGCCCGCACCTTGGGACAATTTGTCCCAAAGCAGCCAGCCCCAGCTGCCGATCCCCGCCGTTCCTCCGTTCTGTTCACCCACCCACACATGAACCGAATGGAGGAAATACAAATGACGACCATCAATCTGAAGGACTTTTACGCTTGGTACACCCATGATGAATACATCGAAGTTTCCGACGAAGTGGCCGCCGAGCTGAAGGCGGACAAGCTGTATGAGGCAGCCCATCAGCGGCGCACGACCCGCAACAAGGCGCAGTATTCCCTCGACTGTGACGATGGGATCGAATACTCGACCTGCCTGCATGAGCCGACGCCGCAGGAGCTTCTGGATCGCATGGAGTTGTTTGTCCACCTGTGGAACGCCCCCAACTCTCTGCCGGAGGTGTAGGGCGTCCGGGTAGAGGCGCATCTGATCCTCGGCAAGAGCTACCGCCAGATTGCCCAAGAGCAGGATGTGGACAAGAGCGTTGTCCGACGCTCGGTGAAGCGCGGCATGGCTGCTATGAAAAAATATTTGAAAAAAGTTCTGTGAGCGGGGCTCCATTTGCCCGATTTTTGTTCTTGGTATATGAGAGGCAGTTTCAACCTCTCCTCAGCAAAGTAGTTGATGCTCCGTGACGGATCGTCGCTATCCGCTGTGAGGGAGCGCCGCATTGAATATGAGCTGTTTTATGACAGGCCAACGGGAGCGGGTGCGGCGCTCCCGCCTTTCAAAAACACCTTGGGACATTTCGTCCCAAGGTCATAAGGTAGAACTATGATTTTATTTTGCATCTGTGAAAGGAGGACACCATGACTGAAAAACCCGCTGCGGAAGAATATGTGTACCATATCGGAAAGATCCGCTTCATCGTCACGCCTGTTTACAAGGAAACGGGAGAGCTGATGCGTGACATCCTTTTGAAGCTGATGCTGGCTGATTTGGAGCCGGTATAAAACTTCATGCGTCGGAGGCACACTCATTTTTGATTTGTGTTCGTGCATGAAGTTTTTGTGCATCATTTTCGGTTGCCCCAACGGGGCGAGAAAATGGCACATTACGGACGCTATGCTGGCATAGCGATCCCCATCGACATCCTTAACATGGGCGGTCGGGCGAGGTATAATATAGATAGAATAAAGAACCTCTTGCTTGACTGCCAGAGAGGAGGTTTATATGAAACAGTCAAGCAAAAACACGAACTCGGCACAGCCGCTCTTTACTGCCGACTGAGCCGTGATGATAATATGGACAGCGAGTCCAACAGCATCCAAAATCAGCGGAAGATACTTCAAAAGGCCGCCAAGGACAAGGGCTATACCGACACGATATTCTTCGTGGATGACGGTATCACGGGTACGACGATGAAGCGTCCCGGCTTTCAGAAAATGTTGACCGCTATCGAGTCCTGGTATATCTCGGCGGTGTTCGTCAAATACCTTTCCCGGCTGGGGCGCAACTACATTGAGGTCGGCAAGATGACCGAAGAATTTTTCCCGCTCCACGATATACGGCTGGTGGCCGTTTCCGACGGCGTGGACAGCGATGAAGGTGAGGACGATTTCACCGCGTTCAAAAACATTATGAACGAGTATTACGCCAAGGACATTTCCAAAAAGCGCCGGATCGTGAACAAGATGAAAGGAAATGCGGGTGTTCCGCTTTCTCCGCCGCCCTACGGTTATATCAAAAACCCAGACGATCCCCGCTTTTGGGTAGTAGAGCCGGAGGCCGCCGAGGTGGTGCGCCGGATCTACTGCATGGCGCTGGAGGGGTACGGGCTGGCGGAAATTGCCGCCCGCCTTGCCGCCGATAGCGTAGTCAATCCCACCTACTACTGGCGCAGCCGTGGGACGAGCCGGGGCGGGTCAAAAAGTACCGTGGAGCCTACCAAATGGGGACACACTACCGTCAAGAAGATCCTCACCTTGCAGGAATACTGCGGCGATGTCATCAACTTCAAAAGCTACTCCAAATCCTACAAGATGAAAAAGCGGATCGAGAACCCGGAGGAAAACCGGGCTATTTTCCTCAATGTCCATGAAGCTATCATTGACCGCCAGACTTGGGAAAAGGTGCAGGCGCTCCAAAAAGGGACACGCCGCAAAAAGCCCACGGTCACGCAGGAGCCCAGCGTATTCTCCGGCCTGCTGAAATGCCCGGAGTGCGGCGGCAACCTCAATTTCAACTTCAACCAGAACAACCACGACATCAAGTTTTTCAGTTGTCAAAATCATAACTCCGGCTATCGCAAGTGCAGCAAGACGCACTATATCCGGCTGGACTTCTTAGAGCAGGTCGTTTTGTACGAGGTCAAGCGGTTGGCCTGCTTCGCCAGCGAATATGAAAATGACTTTATCAAGGCCATGATTGGACGCTCGGCAAAGGTGGCAGAAAATGGACGCATCCGCAAGCAGCGAGAACTGGACGCTCTGACTGCCCGTGACCGGGAGCTGGATATGCTCTTTGAACGGCTCTATGAGGACAATGTGGCGGGTAAGATCGACGATGCCCGGTTTGCCAAAATGTCCAAACGCTATGAACAGGAGCAGGGCGAGAACGCAAAGAAGATCAAGGCGCTGCGGCTGGAACTGAAAAAGGACGAAAGCAAGCGCATGGACATTGACGATTTCCTTGAAACGGTGCGGCGGTATACGGACGCGACCACCATTACAAAGCGTATGGTCGCAGAGCTAATCGACCACATTGAGGTGTACCACGCTGAAAAGCAGGACGGCGTTACCAATCAGCGTGTCGTGATCTACTACAACTGCATCGGCGCTTTCGATGTGCCGGATCGCCGGAAGATCCCGGAGGCCGACATTATCATGGAAACGAGAAAAGGCATAGCACTCAGCTACGCCCCGGAACAGGTTGCGGTATAGGAGGTACGACACGATGAAAGCCTATTTCTATTGCCGCGTCGCTCACGATGATAGCTTTTCTTTGGAACGGCAGGTCGAGGAGCTTTGCCGCTATGCGGAACAAGCCGGGTACACCATCGTTGGTGCTGCCGCCGAGCATGGCTCTGGAATGACCCTTGACCGTCCGGCTCTGCAAGAGGTGATGGAGGCCGTCCTTGCCGGAAAGGTGGATGTGGTGCTGATAAGCAGCCTTGACCGTATAGGGTGGGACTGGGGCATGACAAAGCAGTACATCGATCTGCTGACCGCACATAAGGTCAAGCTGCTGTGCCTGCGGGAACGGGTGAGCATCGACAGCTCCAGCTTTTCACCATTCTTCACATAAAAAAGCAGAGTGTCCATTACAGGATACTCAGATCCTATAAGGACACTCTGCATGAATCGGAGTGGCGGGATTCGAACTCGCGACCTCCGCCTCCCTAAGACGGCGCTCTAACCAAGCTGAGCCACACCCCGAAACGCAAATAAGATAATACCATGGAATTTTACAAAAAGCAAGAGTTTTTTTATAAAAAGTTAATTTGCCCATTTTGAGTCTATTGTCGTACAATATAATGAGTATAAGGAAGTCTACATGTTTACATGATTGACGAACGACAACCTTAGCGAATGAATATCCTGTGAAGTAAGATGTAGAGTACGATGGTACGAATGCGTGAGCTTATAATAGAATTACATAAGCTATATCGAGGAAGAACAGAAAATAATACATAAAACAGTGGAGGACAGGCTATGGCCAATACAACGAAACTGGCGTTGGAAGCAGCTTTGAAAAAAGAACTTCTCACGAAGTCTCTGGATAAGATCACCATTAACGAACTTGCAGAGGACTGCGGCATCAGCCGCATGGCTTTTTACTATCATTTCAAGGACATCTATGATCTGGTAGAGTGGGTTTGTGTGGAAGACGGCACGAAGGCACTGCAGGGGAAGAAGACCTACGAGAACTGGCAAGAAGGCTTCTGCCAGATTTTCGAGGCAGTGCAGGAGAACAAACCTTTCATTATGAATATCTACCGCTGCGTGGATCGCCAGAAGATCGAAAGCTACTTAAACAAGCTGACCTATCAGCTCATTGCGGACGTGGTGGAGGAAAAATGTGCCGGAATGCAGGTAGCGGAGGAACACAAGGAATTCATTGCCGGATTTTACAAATACGGTTTTGTGGGTGTGATGTTAGACTGGATCGACCGGGGAATGAAGGACGATTATCATAAGATCGTTGAAGAACTGGCAATCACTCTTTACGGAAACATCAGCCGTTCCATCGAGAATTTTGAGCACACGGAAAAGAAATTCTGAAATAGTATAAGTACTTTACAAAAAGGGCAGGATGATAAAAACTTTATCATTTATCCTCTTTTGTAAATTGGTTTTCTTATAAAAAAGAAGTAGGATACTATTTGTAAACAGAAAAACATTTGAGAGTCATCAAAGAAAGGTGGTAATCATTATGGCAAAAAAGAATAATATCGGACTGGGACTGGCAGCGCTGGCAGTAGGTGCAGGCGCAGTGGCAGCAGTAACCAAGGGACATAAGGCAGAGGTGAAAAAGGAGGAGAGGAAGGCAGCCGTCAAGGCAGCCAAGCAGGACTACCGCAACACCGAGCTTGGAAGATACGACAAGAACAGTAAGGGCATCTATTATTCCAACGGTAACTGGGCAGAGCAGGATCCCAACGACTGGTGGAACGCCGTGGTGGAAAGTACCCAACAGTTGGTTACCCATGTGGATCCTGCTGATATCGCCGCCGTATCCTTCAGCGGCCAGATGATGGGCTGTGTCTGTGTTGATAAAGCAGGCACCCCCCCTGCGCAACGCTATCATCTGGGCAGATATGCGAGCCACGGAGCAAGAAGCAAAAATCCGGCAGCGAATTGACGAAAATGAGTTCTATCATCTGACCGGACACAAGATCTCCCCTTCCTACGGCGGACAAAAGCTGATGTGGATCAAGGAACATGAACCGGATATCTATGCCAGAACCTACAAAATGCTCAATGCCAAGGACTACATTATCTTGCGGCTGACCGGCGCCTTTGTGACAGAATATACCGATGCTTCTTCCACCTGCCTGATGGATCTGGAAAAGCTGGAATGGTCCGACCGTCTTCTGGATGCCATGCAACTGAATCATAAAAAAATGCCCCAGCTCTGCCGTTCCACAGATGTTGCCGGTAAGGTCACAGTGGAAGCTGCGGCATTAACCGGTCTGGCTGTCGGAACAAAGGTTGTCTGCGGCGGTGGTGATGGTGTTTGTGCCGCCGTTGGCACCGGCTGTGTTCAGGAGGGCATCGCCCACAGCAGCATGGGAACCTCTTCCTGGATTTCCATTACTAGCCGCAAACCTGTCTTCGATGAAAAGCAGCGCACCTTTACCTGGGCACACATCGTTCCTGGTTATGTGCTCCCCACCGGAACTATGCAAACCGGCGGTGGTGCTTATGCTTGGTATGTTGATCATTTCTGCTACGAAGAAAAGCAGATTGCCAAGAATCATGGACAGTCTGTCTATCAGATTCTGGAGGAACTGCTGGCAGAATCTCAGGTAGGCAGCAACGGCCTGATCTTCCTGCCCTATCTAATTGGTGAACGCAGCCCCCGGTGGAATCCGAATGTCCGCGGCTGCTTTGTGGGCATTCGCATGGAGCATACCCAGAAGGATTTCCTCAGAGCCGTGCAGGAAGGCGTTGCCATGAACCTGAACGAAGTTCTGAAAATTTTCCGGGAAGCTGAACAGAAAATTGAGGAGATCATTGTCGTGGGCGGCGGTATCAAAAGTGTTGCTTGGCAGCAGATCCTGGCAGATGTTTATCAGGAGCGGATCCGGATTCCAAAGCTTCTGGATGAGGCCACTTCCATGGGTGCTGCCATCACTGGTGGTGTGGGTGTCGGTCTGTTTGCAGATTTCTCTGTTGTAGACAAATTTGTATCCATTGCCCGTGATGTTCATCCTAACCCTGACAATGCAGAAAAATACGATGCACTGCAGGATGCTTTTGAGGAAGCATACCAAGCGCTGGTTCCCGTTTATGAACAGCTGCATCGTTTCTGCAAGAGCTAATCTCTCGTAGGGAATCTCGTTTTCCCATCATACAAAAATTAAGTCTCTGTCATGGTGTGTAATCAGCATGGCAGAGACTTTTTTTGACAGGTACGAAATCAAATGACGCTTATCAATCTTTAGTAGAAATCCACGCATACTGTTCCTGATCACAAACGGAATCCATATAGAAATTTAGTCTCTAGGATCGGCATTGCTTTTGTCCACTTTATTTCACCAAATGTTTTGTAAAATTCCATTGGTCAGGGAAAGTTCAATCGTTATCCGCAGGGTTCGACTGGATATGATTTCCATGTTTCGCTATAATGATTACACATATTGTTCGTAAGAAAAATTATTGAAAATTTTTAGAAACATTGGAACAATTTGGCCTTTCTCATGCCATATATAGTAGGGGGTAACTCTACTATTAAAATCAGGAGGTGAAATATCGTGACAGAATCCCGTAATGGACCGAAAGGATTCATCATTGTGCTGCCCGGAGAGATCATCGAAATCCCGCAGGATGACGATAAATCCTGGCTGACACTCTTTTATGCGCTGCCAAAAGAACTGTAATAAAAGGAAATTTCTTCTATGGCAAGCAGTGCATTTGTACACATAAAATGATTTGCTGAAGAATATTCTGTGCAAACAGCACGTGGTGCAGGCAGACGAGACTACCTGTAATGTGGTACGGGATGACCGCCCGGCCGGCACCAAGTCCTATATGCATGTGTACAGAACGAATGCGTTTCAAAAGGGCCGGCAAATCGTTCTGTACAAATACAGCCCGGGGCGGGGGCACAAGGTAGCCGCTGAGTTTCTGGAGAACTTTCACGGATATCTAGAAACGGATGCTTTCAGTGGCTACAAGGCTCTTGAAAAGGAGC
>OGEP01001964.1_pt1 | contig 19916 bp, 18 predicted proteins | sample 1570721 | NCBI WGS metagenome assembly OGEP01 (sample SAMEA2582131, study PRJEB24529) | metagenome | biome: Human gut stool | place: China | collected 2011 | reverse complement strand
TAACGCCGCCTGTGAGACCGTCTTTAGCAAACTTAAAGCAGAGAACAGGCCGGACGAAGAGTGGATTGACTACTACAACCACCGCCGGATACAAACGAAATTAGGCAACCTAACCCCACTTCAATATGAAGCACGGCTGGCTGCCTAATAAAAATCTTTATTCAGTTTACAAGTAATTAATATTCAATTCCAGCTTTTTGGGTACACACCAATGGCTTGGCTTTTTTAAGACAGAACGCTCCCCCAGGCCGGCTCCGCTTCCACTTCACGGGTCTCCTCTCCGGCGGGCCGCATGTGCCATGCTTGCCGTCGCCTCGAGTGAGCCTCATGTTCCGCTCACGCTCCGCCGGCCTGGGGGATGATGCATATACACTCGTTGTATATACAGGACATTCCGGTCATGTATTAGTGCATGTAGTCTTGAATGATATCAGCAATTCCTTTTTCGCGAAAAAATTTCAGCGTCAAAAAGCGGCCGGATAATGATGAATCTAGCAGCTTAATGGGAGGTACTGAATGACTCCTATACAAACTCCAACAATGCAAATAGTGAATTGTAAATTGCAGATAGTGAATTATGGATTGTGAATAGCAGATTGTTTTCTTGCGTAGAATGTTGTTACATCAACGATAATTTTACTATTTGATAGACTTCTACAATGTAAATAATGAATTGTAAATAGTTAATTATTAATTGTAAATTGTAAATCGTGAATTATAAACATATGAAATTAAGCGGTGATTGGATTAGGATTGAGTCGGTCAGATTATAATCTTTAACCAATTCCATGGTAGGATTTCAATCCAATGTCTAAAACATTATTGAAGCTGATTCTATATTGTGAGGCTTCACCAAACTGTATATACAAAATAATCTGACATGACTGAGACTTGTTTTAGCTCGTGCGCGGTCTCAATTTCCCAGTTCAGATGCTCATAAGGGATATCACGGTGTACCGTTCAGTCGGCACTGAGAATCACGCCTTCTGTCCCGGCTTCAGAACCGAGCTCGCGCACGTAGGTTTGAATTTATTCCTTTCCGACTATTGTCAAAATCGTCGAGCACGATGCAACTGCTAAACAATTTTTTGCCTTCACTCGGCGTATAGCCGCCAACCTTGGTAGCTCGGTTGATTACCTGGAGCGGGTAGTTGGCAAACCATTCCAGATGATTGGTGGCGTCATCGAATCCGTGGATGTGAAGGATATTGGTCGCGAACTCCTGATAGAGACTACAATAAAGTAAATAGTGAATTGTAAAAAGTTAATTGATAACTAAGATGATGTTGTGTGATTTGAGATTGCCATTTTTGTACAAATTGAGACTGCCATAACTGGACGTTTTTAAGTTGCCATTAACTTAGAAAAAATTGAGATTAAAAAGTGCGAAACTCGATACCTTGCATAAAGTATAGATAGAAGGGCGGAAGAAAGAATGCCGCTTGAAATAAGTCTTACCGGATGAATCCCCTTGCCCCTCACGCTTTCAAAATTATCTTTCTCGTGCCGTGCCTTTGCTTGTGGCGCGACTTTTTATTGACTAAAAAAGCATGACCGATATCATGCCATGCTCAACGGTTTATTTAGTTAAAAAGTCACAGACGATCTTGATCGCCTGTTGGCGTTTTTCCTCATCGAGATAGAAGTGATAGCAGTTTGGAATCAGATTTAGCGTGCTGTTCTTGTAGACATCATTGTACCAAAGCGAGGCCACCGGATTAACAATGGTATCATCCGTGCCGTGTATCAGACACATGGGGCCCTCATAGTGTTTGGCGATATCATACGAAGGCAATAGTTGCGCGGTTCTAAAGTAAAAGCCGCCGATTGTTTTCTGTTTAACCGTAATCTTTTCGGGAATATTGTGAGGATCATAGACGCTGCCCTGGCAGATGCCAAGTCGCGCGTCATCAATCAGCGTGGCAGCTGGAGACATTAAAACCAGTTTTGAAATCACGTCAGGATAGTATGCCGCCATCAAGCTGGCGATAACACCGCCTTGCGAATGGCCCAATAAATAAACGCGATGAACTCCTTTTAGATGCAGAGCAAAATCAAGGATCGCGTTTGCATCGGACAGCTCATTGAGAATCGTCATATCTGCAAGCAAGCCTTCGCTTTTAAATCAAAGCGGAGTACGCCAAGACCTTTTTCGCGCAAGGCTGGGGCTAGATCATAAAAGACACGGCGTTTGGTGTAGCCGAGATCAGAAGTAAAGCCATGCATCAAAATAACCAGATCAAACTTTTCCTGATCGGGGATATCAATTAGGCCATGCAAGCGCAAACCAGCCCGAAGAATTTTAATTTCTTTTTTCATTGGCAGGTCGCCTTTCTTTTTATCTTGATAATATGCAGCGCCTGTAAGCGGCTTCTTGATTAATCTTATCAGTAAAACAGTAATTTTAAAATATTTTGGTGGTTTCAAATATTTCATTGTACTATAATATAACTAATAATAAACTATCAATTTTGAATGTTCAATCAGGTTCAAAACTGATAGGCACGGCTGATGATAATGTTTTATGATGCAGACAGCCGGTTGGATATGGGGCTGATCGGCGGCCGATGGTCATTCTTATCTCAAAACTGATTGCTTGGTGATAATTTACTTTCATTAAGTTTCCCTAAAAAACCGCCCAGGCCGAAGTTGGTCCAGGCGGTTTTTGTATGTAAGGAGGTCTTTACAATGTTTGACGTTTCGGCAGTGTTTACCCAGGTCTATGACGCGATGATGGAAAAATTTGAACGTCTTAGCGCGATGAATGATCATAACGTTTATAATAACGTTTATAATCAGCAGATCTACGACATGTACCTTGACTGTTTGATCTTGGCGGAACGCGTGCTGACCAGATCCAATCAGATTGATGATATGATGCTTGAGACGCACATCTATGTCTGCACGCTGATGAATGGTTTGATTGATGGCGAGACTGATCTCATAAAAGAAGGCCCGACATCCTATAATCGACCGGAGCACTATCTGATTCTATGTCAGGTGCGGGCAGAGCTGCAGCAGAAACTAGCCATGACCGATGAGCAGGCAGCCTAGTCCCCTTCTTGGCTATACCTTGTTTTAATTGTTGAAAAGCCAAGTGTTAAATAGTTGTATACCGTGATGCGGTTATTTATCTGATGCGGTAAATAACATGCCGCAATAAATAAAGGAATACAACATTTGAAAAATTAAGAAGAACCTGATCACAGCGCTGTTTTCTTTGAACGATTTGTAGTCGAAAAGAATCAAAAGGCAATGTGTACTTTCAAAGTTATTTGTTCACGATGCTCACAGAAGATGTCCACGTTGAATTTAAAAATATCATGAATTGATTTTGCTTAATAAGCAGGCAATTCAAAGACGTCTTGGTTGCTTGATTAAGGCTTTTTGTATGTTATAATAACAGCGAGAATAAGTTAAATAGCTTGTCGTGAATAGTTCAATGCTATCATGCAGGTAAACCAAAAGCCCTAACGTACTGCCATACGCTAGGGCTTTTGGTAGCTTGACTTTGCTCGGTTCGTCTACTATTATCAACGCTTCCAATTATCAAGCCAATGATCGAAAACTACAATAAGTAGACTGGAGAATAAGTTAAATAAATCTTGCCAATAGTTCAATGCTTTCACCCCCTCTCATACAGACAAAGGGACTATAATACCATGTTATTTTTTACGCCTCCAAGCAAAACCGACACGCCGTTAATCTTTTCCGGAAATAGGCTAACTGTATAGTTCAAAGATGCCGTTGATGGCAGTTTTAAAACGTATATATTGAATTTTCTAATATCTTAAATGATTTCGTTCAGCACAAAAAACGGCCCACATCGAAATGACATGGACCGTAAATTAATACAAACAGGTGTGTATGCAGCACAGACGTTATTATAGCGGAACTTTAACGCGTTTCCCTATTCTTGAGAGTTATCATTGTGCTCCTTATCGATTTCCTTATTTAACGCGGCGGTATGTTCTGAAAGCAAGAAGCCACTCCACTTCAGCTTGCCACGATCATGATAGTAGTACTTGAAAAACTGCGTGGCCACCTTGTCAGCTTCCTGACCATCGTAAAAATGCATTTTCATCGAAACATCCTCCTCATTTCACGGACCTGGTCATCGGTGAAGTTCAGGTGGTTCAAGGTGAACTGATACGTCTGGCGAACCTTAGTTATAATATCAGGCAACTCAGAATGCTCGCAATCCGCCAACCGGGCAATCGGGACTGATCGGCTATAGGTATTACGAGGCTGAATGTTAAAAAACAGATTATAGCCATGTTCCGGCTCATAGTAGACCACGGAGACCCAGTACCTGGTGCGCCATCGATTGGTGAAGCAGCGCTTGATTCGCTCACAGATCTTTTCGCTTTCGGTTGCTTTATTCCAAGCTTTGTCCACCGGCATGACCTCCTACCAACTGGCTTCTTTCAATAAACGTGCCGCCCTTTTCTAAGCTGGATGCCCGCATGATCGACGTCTTGCCAAGGCGCTTGCGGATGGCGTCGACGGTGTCTTCCAGCTTGACCATGTCGTACTTGGGCGGATTGAACAGATCGAGCTGCTCGCCATAACGGTCGGCTAAGCGGGTCGCGGTTACACTGACGCGGCGGACCGGCGATACCCCATCCCAGTATGTATAGAACAGATACATCAGCTGCTCGTTGATGAGATTTGAGTCGACCATGGAATCGGAAAGCTTCAGCGAGTGAGCAAAGCCCGTTTCTTCCGTTGGCGTGCTTAAGGAATAGCCGATTGAAAGGTAAACGCCCCACGCCTGCTTGTCATGCGCGCGGAGCCGGGAAGCGACCTGCGAACCAATCTCACGGATGACGACCTCGATCTCTTCCGACCTTGTATAGTCGCGCGGCAGCACCTGCGAGTTGCCCAGGCTCTTGTCTTTAAGCAGGACTTCCTCGGCCAGGTCGGTGCGGTCGATACCCCAAGCGGACGCGTACAGCTGCGCTCCCATCACGCCCATCTCTTCCTTGAGAATGAACGGATCGGCATGGGCCAACTCAGCCATGGAATGAATCCCAAGTCTGGCAAGGCGTTTGGCGGTGCGCTCGTTAATGCCCCAGACATCAGTAATCTCAGGGATGGACCAGATCTTCTCCTTGACCGTGTCATAGGTGATCTCGCCAATGAAACGCGGATCATGCTTAGCGTAGACGTCCAACGCGATTTTGGCCTGCAGCGGATTCTCGCCCACGCCTACCGTGGTAACCAGCTTCAGACGGTCATGAACGGTCTTTTGGATCTTTTTAACGACCGCAATTGGATCATCCCCGAACAGTTTCCAGGAGTGAGTGATGTCCAGAATCGACTCGTCAATCGAATACGGCAGCAGGTCCTCATCCGCCACGAACTCGCGATAGATGTTGTTGACCTCAATGTTCTTTTCGATGTACGTATTTATCCGCGGCGGTACCACGATCAAATGGTTGTCACGCGGCAGATCACGCTGACGATTGACGTTGGAGATGCCGTAAAGCTTTTTGGCCATTGGGGATGACGCCAACACCAGCCCGCCATTGGTATTTTCGGCTTCCGACATGACTACGAGCGGCGTGGTGAGTGGATCCAGCCCGCGCATCGTGCACTCAACCGTGGCATAGAATGATTTGTTGTCAATGACCAGGAAAATCCCCCGCGGCTCCTCTGAACTGTCCATCTTGCTGCCCTCCTCGAACCTCTGTTTGCATTCTATTATAGTATGCGAATAAGTGTTCGTAAAGATGGAAACGAAGATAAAGTGTTTAAGGGTAATAATACGACAAACAGGCCCGTGGAGTTTCCGCGAGCCTGCTTTTTGATTGCCAGAACTGCACTATGACTGAGCTGAATTGTATTTGGCAACCGAGCCACGTTCCTTGATTTGATACGGCAGCTCAACTGAAGAAACATTTTGGTTGGTCAAATGTTCAATTGCCAACCGTCCCATCTGTTCAAATGGCTGATCAATCGTTGTGATTCCAGGATAAATCATACTGGCTACTGATGAGTTGTCAAAGCCTAGAACTGCCAGTTGCTCAGGTACTTTAATGCCGTGTTCCTGAGCGGCATAGATAACCCCGGCTGCGGCATCGTCACTGGCTGCAAAAATTGCCTCGGGAAGTTCTCCTTTTGCTAAAAGAAGCTCTGCGGCCTGCTTTCCTGCCGCAAACGAGTAGTCGCCGGGAATAATAGATGGTGTAAGTCCAGCTGACTCCATTGCTTTTTGATATCCTACGCAACGCGTCTTACCAGTTTGCGGGTCGCTGGTATCCACGGCAATCAGAGCAATCCGCTGGTATCCGCGGCTGATTAGATAATTGGTCCCTGTAGTGGCGGCTTTTAGGTTGTCGATGGAAATCATTGGTTGGTTGGAAACTTTGACGCCTAGAGAAATTAATGGCAGTTGCAGTTGATCAAGTAGTTTCAGATTGTCCTCATCAAATTGAACCGAAACTGAAATGATACCGTTGACTTTGCGCCCAGCCATTAGATTTAGGCATGTCTTCAGTCGTTCAGAGTCATTTAAGCCACAGTGAGCCAAGAGAATTCTTCCGCCATTTTGGTAGGCCCAGTCTTCAATGCTGTCGATAATGGGGGCGGCAAAGCTCGTTGTGGCATTGGTTACGATTACCCCAATCAGATTTGAGGTCTGTGCAACCAGATTAACGGCAGCTTCGTTTTTTTGATAGTGTAGCTCTTCTGCAATTTTCTCAACCCGACGGCGAGTTTTTTCGCTGTATCCCCCACTATGGTTTAATACGCGGGAAACGGTTGATGGGGTTACTTTTGCTAGTCTGGCTATGTCTTTAATCGTGGCCATCGGGATCCTTCTTTCAAAAAAGTTGTTGACTTTTTAAGTTAGCTGTATCTATAATACTCCGTGAAAACGGTTACTGATACCGTTTTTATTATTTTAGCATTTACTCAAACGTTTGCGTAACTTTTATTTTTAGAATTTTTACAAGGAATGATAATAATGGCATATACACCAAAATGGTGGTGGCAAAATTCAGTTGTCTACCAAGTCTATCCACGGAGTTTTCAAGACAGCAATCATGATGGCATTGGTGATTTAAAAGGTATCATTAGCCGGCTTGACTATATTAAAAAACTAGGTGCTGATATTATCTGGCTCAATCCAATCTACCGTTCGCCAAACGTTGATAATGGGTATGACATCAGTGATTATCGGGCAATCGATCCAACTTTTGGCTCATTGACCGACTTTAAGGAGCTGCTGACAAAGGCTCATGAACTTGGATTAAAAATAATGATGGATCTGGTGGTCAATCACTCATCAGATGAAAATGAATGGTTTAAGCAAAGCCGCCAAGGAAAAGAAAATCCATACCGTGACTATTATATCTGGCGTGATCCAGTCGATGGCCATGAACCAACTAATTGGGGATCATACTTCTCTGGTTCAGCTTGGCAGTACGATGAGGCAAGCGGTCAATACTACCTTCACCTGTTCGCTGTAAAGCAGCCGGATCTAAACTGGGAAAATGAAGCCGTTCGTCATTCGGTATACGACATCATGAATTGGTGGGCAGATCTCGGTGTCGATGGATTTCGAATGGATGTCATCAACTTAATTTCAAAACCGGCTGTCTACAAAGACGTTCCGACCGCACCCGGAATGCAGTATGGCGATGTTGAGCCGGTTGTTGCCAATGGTCATCGGATGCACGAATTCCTTCAAGAAATGCATCAAGCTGTAATGGCCAAGCATGATTTGGTAACAGTTGGCGAAACACCTGGTGCCACAACAGATGATGCCAAGAAGTACGCCAACCTTGAACAGACTGAACTGAACATGGTTTTTGAGTTTGAGCATGTCGGCTTAGACGGTAATGACAACCCAGCTTTAGGAAAATGGAGCGACAAAAAAGTCAGTCTGCCAGAATTGCGAGATAACCTGGTGAAATGGCAGACTCAGCTAAGTGGTAAGGCCTGGAACTCGCTTTACTGGAACAACCATGATCAGCCACGCGTCGTATCCCGTTTTGGCAATGATGATCCAAAATATCGTGTCGTTTCGGCCAAAATGTTGGCAACAATGCTGCACTGTCTGCAAGGCACGCCTTATATCTACGCAGGTGAGGAACTGGGAATGACCAACACGACCTTTAACTCTTTGTCTGACTATCGTGATTTGGAGAGCATTAATGCCTACCATCAGCTGGTTGACGAAGAGCATCTGGTTGATGGAAAGACAATGAGCAGATATCTGGCAATTCATTCTCGGGACAATGCCAGAACGCCAATGCAATGGAATGACAGCAAGAATGCCGGATTTTCGGATGCTGAACCCTGGATCGCGGTCAATCCCAACTATTCAGAGATCAACGCAAAGGCGGCACTGGCGGATCCATCATCCGTCTTCTATCACTACCAGAAACTCATTCAAATGCGCCATGACCTGCCAGTAATGACAGAAGGAAAGTTTGCGCTGGTCAATGGCAACGAATTGGATGAGCAGGTCTTTGCCTACACGCGTGATGATGGAGAGACAACGCTGCTTGTAGTAGCCAACTTTACCAAGGAAACGATCACGCGAGAATACGCGGCTGGTCAAGGCAAGCTCTTATTAAGCAACTACGAGGATGACATGGGAGAGACTCTGCGTCCGTATGAAGCTAAAGTATATGAATTCAGCTCAAAGGGGGAATGAGTAATATGGAAAATCAAGCAGCAAAGACTGGACTGCCGAGTCTGCCAATAAGTACCCTGTTTGCCATGACTTTTGGGTTCTTCGGTGTTAACATGGCATTTTCGCTGCAAAGCTCGCAAATGGGAAGAATCTTTCAAACGATCGGTGCTGATCCGACCAAACTTGGCTTCTTCTTCATTTTGCCGCCACTGATGGGGATGATCGTTCAACCATTAGTCGGCAAGTATTCCGATTTAACATGGAATCGATTTGGTCGTCGGATGCCTTATCTTTTGGTCGGTGCACCAATTGCGGCTTTGGTTCTGATCCTTCTGCCCAACGCGGGATCATTTGGTTTCGGGTATGGTTCATTGGCCGCGCTTTGGTTTGGTGCAATTGCAGTTCTGTTCATGGATCTGTCTTCAAACGTCTGCATGCAGCCATTCAAGATGATTATTGGTGATATGGTTAACGAGGATCAGAAAGACTTTGCTTGGTCCTGGCAACAGATCTTCTCTAACATGGGTGGAATTCTCGCAACCTTAATGCCATTCATCATGACGCTTTTAGGGGTTTCCAATACTGCTAAGAAGGGCTCCTTGCCTAACTCAGTCATCTGGACCTTCTACCTGGGCGCGGCTGTACTGCTCTTAACCAGTATCTTCACGCTGGCCAAGGTTCATGAATACAACCCTCAAGACTATGCCAAGTACCATGGCGTTGATATTGCAGCCAATCAAGAAAAGCTTAGTTTCGCAACTTTGCTGAAGAATGCACCTAAGGCATTTTGGCAGATCTCTCTCGTTCAGATGTTCTGCTGGTTCGCGTTCCAATACCTTTGGACTTATGGTACTGGCGCTGTTGCAAAGAATGTCTGGAATGTAACTGATCCGTCAACGGCAGGCTATCAGGCTGCCGGCAACTGGTTCGGTGTTCTGTCCGCGGTTCAGTCGATTTCAGCCGTACTGTGGGGAATGGTTCTGTCAAAGACCAAGCCAAACCAACGTAAGACGATGTATCGTTTAGGTCTGGTTCTTGGCGGACTTGGCTTTATGTCAGTGTTCTTCATCCACGATAAGATGCTTTTGATTCTTTCTTTCGCTCTGATCGGCATTGGCTGGATTTCAATGAACTCGATTCCGTTTGCCCTGCTGACGACTGCGCTGGCCGGTAAGCATGAAGGGGCATATCTGGGACTGTTCAACTGCAGCATCTGCCTGCCGCAAATCATTGCTTCCGTTGCCAGCTTTGCCATCTTTCCATTGATTGGCAAGTCCATGCCGGGGATGCTCCTTTTGGCCGGTATTGTTTTTGCCAGTGGCGCGCTATTTGTCGGCCGAATTCAAGAACAGCCCAATGCTTAATTGAAATAGTTTATCGCTTACTCATATCTATCCTAAAAATCTTAAAAAATGAAATCCCTGTCTCAAAATCGAGGCAGGGATTTTGTTTTTGTGAAGCAAAAATGCAATTACATTGATAATCGTTTATACCTTGATACGATTTTCAAAAGAGTGTCCACAACAATGGACATTAATTTATTTTTAGCGCTTACATTGACTGATATAGTTTAGACAAGGAGGGAGGAAAAATGAGTGGAAACCGTGACAAAATAATAAAGATTCTGTCAAAAAGCGATCGTTTTGTCACAGCCGATGAGTTGGCAAAATCTATTGGCATCTCGACGAAGACTATTTATCGAGCCGTCAATGGTATCAATGACCACTATGACGAACCAATCATTGTCTCCGAGCGTGGCAAAGGGTTGAAGTTGAATTACGATCGGTATCTCGAATTAACGAAGCAGACTGGTTCTGAAAACGACAAGCTGGACAGCACGCCATTGGAGCGACGGAACCAGATTCTTACCAAGTTGCTGTTCAACGCGCCTTTGGCCAATCGAGTGTCAGAGATGTATGAGGACTTCTTCGTAAGCATTGAGCTGATTCATCAAGATTTAACGATTATCAGCAAGCAGCTTCAAAAGTATGATCTCAGCTTGAAGCGGGACGGCAGCTTTGTTTCAGTAGTTGGTGATGAGCGGAACATCCGGCGAGCCATCAACGCGGTCTTGATGCAGAGCAATGCCATGAACCAAGAGAGCATCAACGATTTCGTCAGTGAGTTTCATGATCTGAGCCGCTTTGACAATCAATTCATAACCACGCAGTTGGAATTGATTCAGCGCCTGCTTAATACAACGATCCCCTATCCTTATAACGTAAACATCTTTTCTCACCTCTACATTCTTATGAAGAGAATTCGTCAAGGAAAGATGATCGACTCTAAGGACGGGCAGATCAAAAACAAGCGATATGAGAAGATCATTCAGGCCAATCCAAAATTCTATAAGGTAAGCAATGACGTGATCAAGAACGTGGCCGATTACCTTAACTGTGATATACCAGCCATTGAAAGCTATTATTTATTGGAATATCTAATTTCGATGCGTTACAACAACAATTACGTATACGACAAAAAGACTTCATCTGACTCGATGGAGCTGGCTGAATTCTATATCAAGCAGTTTGGATTAAATCCAGGGTCATCGCGCGTTATCTCGCTTCAGAATGATCTGGTCAGTCATATCCGGCCCATGATCAACCGTCTGAACAATCATATCGTAGTTGCCAATAAGGTACTTGCTGATATCAAAATGGAATATGGTCAACTATTTAAAAAAGTTGCGGCAATTACCAAAAAGGCAGAAAACGAATTACAGCTGCCTTGGAAGATCAATGATGATGAGATTGGATTCCTTACGCTTTACTTTGCTAAATATATTGAAGAATCAAGCCTGCCAAAGCGAGTACTGATTATGTGCGCCAGCGGGATTGGAACTTCAAAACTCCTGTACGTAAAGATTCATAAGGCATTTCCGGATCTGAATATCGTGGGAGTCACTTCAAAGACCGACTACGTTGAGAATCCCGACAAGTACGATGACGTTGACGTGATTGTCTCAACAGTACCGGTCGTGCCGCGAAAGGACGCTAAGGTGATCCTTTCAAGCGCGATGTTTAACGAACAGGATAGGAATCGATTGAGCAGGTTATTGAATGATGAAGACTAAGCTGATTCTGGACAAAAACGTAATCGTGCCTGACCGCGATGAATGGCTTAAACACGTTGCGGGCATCATCCCCGATTTCTCGAATGATCCAACGCCGCTCATTCAGACGTTAAGAGAGCGAGAAGAAATTGGGAGCACAAGACTTGCGGAAAAATTGGTAATGCCGCATGTCGTAATGCCTGGAATTGCCGATAGCTATATCATCGTTAGTCAATTGGGATCCCCGGTTGAATGGTTTGATAATCATTCAGTGGATACCGGAACGTTTCTGATCGTAAAAGGCAACGATGAAGCGATAAGTAATTTTGTGGTTCATATGGCAGATGATTCTTTTGTAGAACGGCTGTGTGAACGAGGCATAGAGAAGAAAACTATTGAAAGTCTTTTAGAAGAATAGAGGGAAACGCATGTTGTTTGATAAAGAGGTTATTTTATTTAACCAAGATGCTTCTGACAACGTAAGCGCCTTAACTCGGCTGGCTGACAGTATGTATGCCAAAGGAGTAGTAACCAGCGAGTACAGGGATGCCTTACTGAAGCGTGAAGAAAGTTTTCCCACCGGACTGATGACTCAAACGATTGGGGTTGCGATTCCTCATACGGATCCAGATAAGGTGATCGAACCGCAGATTGGATTCATGAGTCTGAAGCATCCAGTGACTTTTCATCAAATGGGCGATAATGCCAAGATTCAAGTAAAGCTGATCTTCATGCTCGCGCTCAAAAAGTCAGACGACCAATTGAGCATGCTGCAGAAGCTGATGGCGCTCTTCCAAAACCAAGAAGCCATGGACGCTTTGCAAAAAATTGATCAGAAGAATGATTTTCTCGATTTGATGAAGAAGAACGAAATAATTGAATAGAGCTAAAGGGGGATAAAGATATGAGTGCTATAGCATCAGGGCTCCAATGGTTCGTTAACCTTGGGGCAAGCGTTATGCTTCCAATACTGCTGTTTATCTTTGCTTTGACTTTACGGATCAAGCCAAGCAAGGCCTTCAAAGCTGGTTTGATGGTTGGAATCGGGTTTATTGGCTTGAACCTGGTCATTAGTCTGTTAACCAAGAATCTTGGCCCTGCCTCGCATGCCATGGTTAGAAACTTTGGGATGCACCTTGGCACGATTGACATTGGTTGGCCGGCTGCTTCTGCCATTGCTTACGGTACCGTTCTGGGGAGTCTGGCTATTCCGGTTGGCGTTATCACCAACGTTGTACTGCTGCTGTTGGGATTGACTCAGACGCTAGACGTTGACGTTTGGAACTACTGGCACATTGCCTTTACTGGTTCCCTCGTCTACGCGGTTTCACACAGTTTCTCGCTCGGGATTTTTACGATGATCGTTCACGTAATGGTCATTTATCTGCTTGCCGATATGTCTGCTCCGTACGTTCAAAAGCAATACGGATTGGATGGTATTTCATTCCCACAAGGCGCCTCAGCACCAGGCTACGTATTGGCCCTGCCGCTGAATTGGCTGATGGACCGCATCCCTGGTATCAACAAGATTAAGCTGACGCCAAAGACGATTCAAAAACGTATGGGAATCTTCGGCGACTCTGGCGTGATGGGTCTGCTGATCGGTATCGTAATCGGTATTCTGGCTAAGTACTCCGTTACCAAGACGCTGCAGCTTGGTGTCTCAACGGCTGCTGTTCTGGTCTTGATGCCGCGGATGGTTTCGTTGCTGATGGAAGGTCTGACTCCTATCTCTGAAGGTGCTAACGAACTGGTTCAAAAGCACTTCCCAGGCCGGAACCTTTACATCGGGATGGACAGCGCACTTGCTGTAGGTAACGAAACGGTTCTGTCCGCTTCACTGCTGTTGGTTCCAGTTACGCTGCTGATTGCCGTAATTCTGCCAGGTAACCACGTGCTGCCATTTGGTGACTTGGCAACCATCCCTTACATGATTGCCATCATGGCTGCCGTATTCCGCGGCGACATTTTCCGGACGCTGGTTGGTGGGATCGTGGACATCATCTTGAGCCTGTACATCGCTTCTTGGGTTGCCCCACTGGTTACGGCTTCCGCAAAAGCTGCCAACTTCAGCCTTCAAGGCAATACTTCAATTTCCGTTCTTAGTGACGGTGGTGTCTGGACTACCTGGGTCGTTGTTGGCCTTGGCAAGATCATGACTTGGGGCGGTATCGGCTTGATCGGTGTCGTTACCTTGGCATTGATGATCTGGTACAACAAGTTCCACAAGAAGAACCAAGCTAAGAAGACCGAACCTGCTGCCTAGGTTTGCTTAAATTTGAAAGGAGATTATTACTATGAAGACGTTAATGGTTGTTTGCGGTAGCGGTATTGCTACCTCCACTGTTGCTGAAGGAAAGATTCGCGACTTTCTGGACTCAAAAGGATTGCTGGACAAGGTCAAGATCTACAAGAGCAACATTGCCGAACAGATCAACAACATTGATGATTACGATGTATTTGTCAGCACGACGGTTGTTCCAGAAGACGTTCGCGACAAGGTTATCAACGGTCTTCCGCTACTGACTGGAATCGGTGTAGATAAGGTTTACGATCAGATCCTTGCAAAGCTGGGTGAAGACTAGATTAACATACGAAAAGCAGGCCCGTGGAAATTCCGCGAGCCTGTTTTTTGATTGCTGATGGAGTGTATTGAACAAAAATTGCCGAGCTGCTAAGGCATATTTATATCTCTCTGTTGTTGCAAAAATTAATAAAACGGCAGTCTGGAAATGCCCAAAAACGGCAGCGTGAAATTGTACAAGAATGGTAATTTCAAAATGTACAATGCCCCGCGTGCCGTGCAGAATTCGTAAATCGTTGATGGACGCATTGCGGAGTCATTTTGGGCAGCGAAACGTACTCGTTGAGGGTGCATTATAGGCGCGAACCGAGAAAATTGGTATCCACGTCAAATCCCCGTCACTGGCGGGCCACAGACTAGTCGGTGGTAGATTTCCCCTTATGCTCTTTAAATTACTGGAAATTGAAAAAGGAGATTTTTAAGCTGCTTGAAAAATCTCGTCATCGATTGGCATCGTAGAATTTTATATCGCATATATGATTTGCACCAACATTCTTTACGATCAAGCAGAATATATCTCTAAATTGAGTTATCCTTAATATACAAAAAAGCATTCCCAATCTGATTGGAAACGCGAAGTAAGACGTTAAGGGCGGTATGATGAGTATTGTGGTAAGAGCTTTGGGGATTGCGGTTATATTGATGATGGCAGTGCTGGCAATTCGACTTTTGAATGAAAGAGAACAGTTATCCCATAATTTAGAAAACACACCCAGATTCGATAAACGCAGTCGATTAAAATGGAAAATGAAGATCCTAGGGTCGAGAAGAAAGCTTAAGCAGGGAAGACGTGCTTTGAGTCGGATGGTACTAGCTTTTTTGGTTGGCTTCCTAACGATGCGCGCCTACGCGAATGAGTATTTCTTTATGATTGGCGGCGGCATCAGCGTGATTATTTTTGTGCGTTCGTTCTTTGTTTGGAAAAGGATTAGATAGTAGACCAGTCATTCTTAGTGGTTCAGCGGCCAAAATCATTAAGGAATTCTTGGATGCTGAGGTGAAGAAAAACTCACAAAATGATGACGGATCTAAGAAAGACGATTATAATAAATGAATGCGTGATTGTTGGAAACTATTTATTATTTTCGGCGTTATCTTTAAGGGGACTATAGATCCTTGTGAGAATAAAAAGAAAGGAGCTGTAGAACAATCGAAAATGCAATTGAAGTTAGGCATCTTTCCAAATCTTATGGTGACTTGAAAGTTGTCAATGATATTTCTTTTGATGTCCGCGAAGGTGAGCTTTTAGCTTTTCTTGGCCCTAATGGAGCTGGCAAATCAACAACGGTGGACTGCTTATCGACTTTAACCAAATTCGATTCAGGAGAGATCAAGTTGGTAGGCTTTGATATAAAGACGCAAGCTCAAACTGTCAAACAGAAGATTGGGATTGTGTTTCAAGAGGGACTTTTGGATAAGAAATTCACGGTTGCTGACAACTTAACGCTTAGAGCCGGTTTTTATTACCCCAACAAGGCAGAAGTTAAAGAAGCTGTTGACCGTGCAGTCGAATATACAAAGATCAAAGACCTACTTAAGCGTCAGTACGGGAAACTGTCAGGCGGGCAAAGGCGACGGGTGGATATCGCAAGAGCCCTTTTAAACACGCCAAAGATTCTCTTCTTAGACGAACCAACAACAGGGCTTGATCCACAAACAAGGCAGCATATTTGGAAGACAATCCAACGCTTGCAGAAAGAGCATGGGATGACAATTTTTCTGACGACCCACTATATGGCAGAAGCCGCTATGGCAGACTATGTAATAATTCTAGACCACGGAAAAATTGTCGCGAATGGAAATCCAATCGGTCTAAAAGAGCGCTACAGCTATGATCGATTGAGACTGTACCCAAAGAAAGGGCAGCGTCTGGATAATTTACTGGGAAGTTTTTCATTTATCTGGAGTAATATGGAAGACTACTATGAGGTTAAGTTAACAGACACACTGGATGCCATTGATATCGTCCAAAAAGCACGGAACCAGCTACTAAGTTTTGAAGTGTTGCATGGAACGATGGATGACGTTTTTTTGAACATTACAGGGAGGAGTCTGCGAGAATGAAAATAATGGTCAAGAGAAACCTCAAGATTTACTTTCAGGACAAAGCTGCTGTTTTCTTCTCAATGCTGAGTGTAATCATTATTTTTGCCTTGTACATCTTTTTTATTGGCGACTCAATAAGCAGTGGTTTAAAATTTTTGCCGCATCCTAACCGGCTGATGAGAGCCTGGATGTTGGCGGGGATGTTGGCTTCGGCGTCGATCACTACTAGTTTGGGAGCTTACGGGGTAATGATCAGCGACCGAGAGAATAAAACGATCAAGGAATTTTATTCATCCCCAGTCGGTCGACGACAGATTGCAGGAGGCTATATCATTACTGGCTTTATCATAAGTATCATCATGTCGATTTTCACCTTGATTTTTGGGGAAATCTACATGGGTATGATTGGTGGAGCAGTGCTGGATATGGATATTTTGCTCAAGTTATTTGGTGTAATCGTCTTGTCAGCCTTTGCTTCATCAGCAATCGCTTCTTTCATAATTTCTTTTTTGAAGACCAACAGTGCCTACTCAGCTGCCAGCACGATAGTCGGGACTTTGATCGGTTTTTTGGTAGGGGCATATATTCCAATCGGTAATTTGCCAGAAAACGTTCAATGGCTGGTAAAGTATTTTCCGTGTGCTCATTCAGCCATCCTTTATCGGCAACTATTGATGAAGGATTCTATCAAAGAGAATTTTGCAAATCAACCGACAGCCATTTTAAAAGAGACTAAGGAAATTCTAGGAGTTATATTTGTGTATAACGGGCATACCGCATCAGCATGGATGTCCGTAGTAGTTTTATTGATTACCGGTGTAGTTTTCTATTTACTGGCAGTTTTAGTGTTGATTCGGAAAGAGAACGAGATTTAGAAAAAAGCGGATATAGCGCTATAATCCTGTCAAGCATACAAGAAGATAAATAGATAAAATTTGATTATGCGGCTTGATCGCAGAATTTTTCCGTATTTAAACCGTTTCTAGTTAAGAGATTGCTGTCAGTGACATTATTGGTTGTAAGCACACCATAACGGTACGGGTTGAAAAATGTATGAAAAAATGAGAGGCTGGGAAAAAACTATTCTTCAAAATGAAAACCCGGATGATTCGCAATTCACTTGCAAATCATCCGGGTTTCGTGTATACAGGAACCGATCTCCTGTTATGATAGAAATAATCACAAATCAACCAAAAGGAGTCGGTTTCCATGTATCAAAATTGTACCACAGTTCAGTTTCAATTAGCATTACAATATGAACTTAAGGTAGCATCAGATCATATTGTTAATTTAATTAATGATTTTGTAAATTCAAATTTAAAATATTCCCGTTGTTCGATGGCGTAGCGGATAAAATGCAGCAACTGCTCGACACTTACCTGCAATCCAGCTTCCTTCAAAGCCTCCGCCAGACGCCCCGGATTCAATGCATCTTCTCTAGCTTCCGCCTTGCCTTTACTCTTTGACGGTCCTGGTCGGAAATTCATCTGGTCATACCGCTCGGTACGGATATCATAGGTTCCCACTCGCAGATGGCCATATTTTTCATTAAATTCCGCACGGCTGATCTCATCCATGGAAAATGCCCGAAAATCTTTTTCAAATTCCGTGGATACAGTAGATATTGATTGCATAAATGCATCTGTATCCTCCTGTGAAAACCAGGTCTTTCCTTCATCGTCTGCTGGTCCGTTTTCTGTAAGACTCCGCAAAAATGCACGTGCCATAAATGCCATTCGTGCCTGTCTGGCAAACTGTGGTGTTCCATAATGCTGTAATCCTGCCCGTAGATTCTGAACTGCTCTGAGAATCTGATAAATATCTGCCTGTTGGTTTCTAAGAAGCCTCTCCTCTTTTTTTCGAAGTTCTTCCAGTTTCTGAAGACTTGTCATGTCTTCTGCCAGAATCTCATCAAACTGAAGGATTGCTACCATTGTCACTTCTTTTAATTTTTCCGTTAGATTCTGACGGTCATCTTCCGTAAATCCATGCTCCAACAGACATCTGGTTCGATTTTCTGTTCCAAAATCATAACTGGTAAACACGATTTCAAACTCGATCTTGTCATGAGCCGTCAGATTGTGTCTTAGAGCATCCTGATAATACCGCACCAGCCGGAGTGCCAGCTCCTCGTCCACCGCCTGCGGAATCAAAGAATAAAAAGCATATTCCAGACAGATGTACGGCTTATTTCCCACCCGGTGCATCAGATCTTCCTCAAGCTTCCGGAATCCGATCCGCGCAATTCCCTGATTCCAGGCCCGATGGGTAATGATTGCCCGGTAAAGAGAATAATCAAGAGGTCTCGGATTACTTCCGATGATCTCAGAAGGATTCCAGAATGCCATATCTGACATCATCATAGGCTCTTTGGTAATCACATTTTTATGTCGTTCATACATACTTCCCGCATCTTCCAGAAGTTCAAAAAATGCGTGGTCATCATAGTTTCCTGCCTGCTTATAGCTGGCCACCAGCGGCCGCATCTGAAACAGGATCACCTGGTAGTCCCTGTCAATGGCAAACTCAATATCAAGAGCCAGTCCATCCATAATATGCTCCAGCTCCCGTACTGCCAAAAGCAATTCTTTCCATGGTGAAGGCAGCCCCTCCGCCTTAATATTCCGAACGATCTTCATCATCCTTCCGGCAGAGCCGCTGGTCACACTGTCTGTAGACCCGGTCTCATCATAATTGATCAGATAATATGGTTTGTTACTTTGGATATCGCGGGTGAAGACCACACCCCCGAGCATGACATTTCTGGCCTGACACTGAATCAGCACTTGTTCTTCTTCCAGATTGTGAATATCCCGCCGATAGGACGCAATGACTGCATCCACCGCATCAATGATCTCCTGCTCACTGGAAGAATCCACATCCAGAATACTTTTATAATGTCCCGCATTAGAACGCTGGAAAGAATCTTCTGCGGTGGAAGAGCTTCTTACCACAATCCGCCTTCCCCTGAACTGATCCATGATCTCATGGCAGACGCCGATCTTATCTCTGTGGTAGTCTCCCACCTGCAAAATATACATTTCCTCAATCACAGACTCATGGATCAGACTTCTTAAGGCAAACAATGTGTCTGCCTTTGTGGAAATCAATTTTCTGTGTTCCATATTTCTCACCCTCTTGGATGTACTTTGCTGTATTCATTCTTTACTTCTGGCTGAAATCCTGCATAGATCTGTGCCGCCGTAAGATCTGAATACCCCAACAATTCCTGTATCATATGCATTCTTGCTCCGCCTGCAGCCATGTGCGCTGCACAGGAATGACGGAACATCCGCGGTGTAATATCTTTTTCGATACCAGCTCTCGCCGCATAACCTTTTAATACTTTCCAGAATCCCTGGCGGCTCATGGGTGCACCAGAGCAGTTCAGAAACAGAGTCTCTGTATCTTTCTTCAGAAATGCATCTCTTCCCCGTTCCAGATAGACCAGCAAAGCTTTTCCCGCTTTTTCACCAAATGGAATCATACGTTCCCGACCTTCATCCCTGCACAGAATCCATCCAAAACGCAGATTCACATCCTCCATCCGAAGGCTGATCAGTTCACTGACTCTCATACCTGTGGCA
>OGEP01001956.1_pt1 | contig 19971 bp, 18 predicted proteins | sample 1570721 | NCBI WGS metagenome assembly OGEP01 (sample SAMEA2582131, study PRJEB24529) | metagenome | biome: Human gut stool | place: China | collected 2011 | reverse complement strand
AACGCGAAGACCCAATTTACCATCATCAACCAATACTTGGTGACCAACTTCAACATCATCAAAGATGTCAAGCGCACCAGCAACGTTCAATGCGATAACATCACGAGTTGATTTGATGCCTTGTTTTGTAGCAACGCGGATACGTTCACCAGTTTTGTATGAATACTCTTTAGCTTCACCTTCGAACAATTCAGTACGGATTTCAGGACCTTTTGTATCAAGAAGGAAACCAACTTTTTTACCAGCGATTTCTTCTGCACGTTTAACAGTTGCCATACGTTCACCTTGTTCTTGGTGGTCACCGTGTGAGAAGTTGAAACGGAAAGTGTTCGCACCAGCTTCGATCAATTTAGCAATGTTTTGTGCTGAAGCTTCAACGTCAAGTTTTTCAGCCCAGTATCCATCTTCACCGAATTTTTTACCGCCACGGATTTCTACCGCAGGACCTAAAGTTGCAACGATTTTTACACGTTTGTTCATGATATATATGACTCCTTTTTAAATATATCTGTCTTTTTAAGACAAGGTTAACGAATTTATGAAATAAAATTAGATTGAAGACAAGCTACGGTTCAACTCGGCAAGACCAAGATCAGCTTTATGTGGATTGTTTACCACAATCTTACCATCTTCTGTCAAGCTAAAGAGGGCTCCTTCTTCTGCTTTACCAAGGATTGGGTTTTCAACCATTTTTTCATTACGGATACCAACGGCTACACCACCGATTCCTTGTTTCAACAATTTAACTGCATGTGCTCCCATACGTGAAGCAAGAACACGGTCACGCGCAGTAGGTGAACCACCACGTTGGATGTGGCCAAGCTCAGTCACACGAAGGTCACTTTCATCACCAGCTTCTTTCAAAGCTTTACCAAATTCATCTGCAGACATCACGCCTTCAGCCAAGATGATGATGTTGTGGGTACGACCTTTTGCGTAACCTTCTTTGATGCTCTCAACAACTTCTTCGATCTTGAATCCTTCTTCAGGGATGATGATTTCATCTGCACCAGATGCAATCCCTGCCCAAAGAGCGATATCTCCAGCGTTACGTCCCATCACTTCGATAACGAAAGTACGGTGGTGACTAGATGAAGTATCACGGATCTTATCGATCGCGTCCATTGCAGTTGTGACTGCCGTATCAAAACCAATTGTAAAGTCAGTTCCGACGATATCGTTGTCAATCGTACCAGGAAGACCAACAGCTGGGAATCCAAGCTCAGTCAAGCGCATCGCACCATGGTAAGAACCATCTCCACCAATAACGACAACACCTTCGATCCCGTGTTTCTTCAATTGCTCGATCCCTTTTAATTGACCTTCGCGTTGAGCGAATTCAGGGTAACGAGCTGAATGAAGGAAGGTACCACCACGGGAAATAATATCTCCAACAGATGAGGCGTCAAGGGGCTGAATTTTACCAGCAACCATTCCCGCATATCCATCATAGATACCGAAAACTTCCATTCCTTCTGAAATTGCTTGACGAACAACTGCACGGATGGCAGCGTTCATTCCAGGGGCATCTCCACCACTAGTTAAAACAGCAATACGTTTCATTTCGTTGTTTGCTCCTTTTTTTCTTTTACATTCTACGTAATTATAACACAAAGAAGACTAAAATTCTCGTATTTTTCGCAGTTTTTACCGATAAATCGTTTTCATAACGAGATTCTTTAATTCATCTTCCAATTCTTTGTTTTTCTGGACGGTATAGCCCTTCAATTGAAGAGTTTTTTTCTCGTCTTCATAGCGTAATATCACAGGATATGGGCCCGGATATTTTTTCAAGATAGAAAGAATCGTTTTATCCTGACGATGATCGAGCAACTGGATCCAGAATTTTTCATTGGTCGCTAGTTGTGCCTCTGCTAGAATCATCTGCAAGCGCCCATCACGCTCTTGTATCTTCCCTGTCAAGTAATAAAAGCCACCTTCTTTTATCAAGGAGGAAAATCGATTGTAGGTTTCAGGGAAAAGGGTCACATCCAATTTTTTCTTGGTATCACTGACTTGTAAGAAAGCCATGAGATCACCTGACTTGGTTCGAATGGTTCGAATGCTTTGTACCTCAATGAGAATGCGTACCTGCTCTCCTTGTATGAGTTGAGAAATTGGTTGGATCTCGTAGGGACTCGTTTGCCCAATCGCAACCAATGGGTGAGTACTGAGCCCGACACCAATAATGGCCTCTTCCTTCTCATATTTTTCAGCCTGGCTAAAGTCCTCCGCTTCTGTCCAGGAATAGTTAGAATCCGCAAACAAACTGCCTAGCTCATCAGCAAAGACAAACAAATTCGGCAAATTGTGAAGCACCTTGCGTCTATTTTTTTCAAAGATGTCAAACAGTCCAAGCTCCACTAAAGGTGTTAACAAAGGCAATTTATGATACTGATTGGGGAGTCGTAAAATAAAATCTTCGACACTTTCAAAGGGACGATTGTCAATGATCCAATACGCTAAATCTCTCGGGAGTCCCTTGATATTTTTCATTCCCAAGTAGATTTTTCGATCCTGGAACTTATCTCTGTAAGGGATGGTGTTGATGGATAATGGCGCGACTTTAAAATCAAACTGGAGAGCATCTGTCAGATAATCGCTGCTCGAATAATTGAGCATAACATCAAAGAAAACATCTGGATAATGGACCTTGAAATAGGCCATCTGAAAGGCCAAGGCAGAATAGGCATAGGCATGGGAACGGTTAAACCCATAGCCTGCGAATTTTTCCATGATTGCAAAGACCTCTTTAGCTTTTTCTTCCGTATGCCCAAGTTTAAGAGCACCTGCGACAAAATCGTCTTCCATCTGATGCATTTCAGCTGCATTTTTTTTGCCCATAGCCCGACGTAAAATATCGGCTTTCCCTAGACTAAAGCCTGCAAAACGCTGGGCAACCTGCATGACCTGCTCTTGGTAGAGCATGATCCCATAAGTGGGCCTTAAGATTTCTTCAATAGCTGGATCTAAAATCTCAACTTTTTCTTGGCCGTGCTTTCTTTTGACGAAATTATCAATGTAATCACTAGCCCCTGGACGATTGAGAGAGGTGGTCGCTACCACTTCTTCGAAATGATTGGGTCTCACTCGTCTCAAGAGGCGAATGGCTCCAGCCTGTTCAAATTGGAAAATCCCCTTGGTATCCCCAGCAGCAAACAAGGCCAAGGTTTCTGGATCTTCTAAATCAATGGCTTCAATCACGATCTCTTCTTGGTACTTTTCATAGACGGCTTCCTTCATTTTCTGAACAAAGGTTAAATTTCGCAGACCCAAAAAGTCCATCTTCAACAGACCATTGGCTTCAACCGCATGGGCATCATACTGGGTGACAAACATGTCTTCTCCATACTTGAGAGGAATGTGCTCCGTCAAATCCTGGTCACTCATCACAACCCCAGCTGCGTGGATCGAGGTCTGTCTAGGTTGGCCTTCAATTCTTTTAGCAATTTCAAAGCCACGCTCAAATTCTGCTCGGCTATGAATCACTTGTCGAAAAGCTAGATTCTGTTCATAAGCTGTCGTCAGTGTATCCCTAAAGCCAATCCGCTTGGTAATGGAGGTCAATTCATACTCAGGTACCCCAAAACGTTTGAAGACATCTCGAATGGCTTGTTTGGCCCCAAAGGTTGAAAAGGTCACGATCTGAGCTGCATGGTAACTCCCGTAACGGTCTCGCACATAGCGGATAAATTCTGGACGATAGATATCAGGAATATCAATATCAATATCCGGCATGGTGTAGCGCTCCACATTTAAAAAGCGCTCAAAGAGGAGGTTCTTCTCCACAGGATCAATCCCTGTAATCCCTAGGGAATAGGCTACCAGTGAGCCTACAGCAGACCCACGTCCCATTCCCATATAATAGCCTTGACTCCGTCCGAAACGAAGAAGGTCCCAGACAATCAAGAAATAATCATCAAAGCCCATTTGGTGAATAATGTCTAATTCATGCTCCAGACGTTCTTGATAGACCGGACTGGTCAAGTTCTTTCGAAGGAGACCCGCTTGGGCTAATTCTCTCAGTTCCTCAACTGCTGGTTTCTGAGGATTGAAGCGAGGCAATTTCAACTGAGTATCAATATCGTATTGAATCCCTTGGACTAGTTTTTCCAGATTTGTGATGGCTTGAGGAAATCGCTCTGCAAAATCATTCTTTAAATCCTGAGGAGTTTTTAGGACTGTTGTCGGATCAATTGGCCCTGTTTCTGTCAAGCTTTGATTGTCCTTGATGGCTGCCAGCATCTGCATGGCTTCCACATCTTCCACCTCAAAGAAACGCACAGTATGAAGAGGGAGCACAGGGTGGCTAAACTCTTGGACCGGCGTATCCGCAAAAACTCCGATGAAGTAATCTAGACCAAGCGGCAAGTCTACACTAGCAAAAGGAGCTGGGACAATAACTGCTACGCCTTCTGTTAGGTGCTTCACATCCTCCCAATTGCTCTTCCCCATCATTTTGACGGTCGACATCTTCATCAGATTCTGGTAGCCCTTCGTTGACAGGGCGATCATTCGAAACGAAATTGTTACATTGTCTACCTCTAGTCCAATTTCTAAACCGACCAAGGGGCTGAGCTTGTGGGCCTGACAGGCTTCGATAAATTCATAAGCACCATACAAATTATCTACATCCATGATTCCCAATGCGCCATACCCCATGCTTTTAGCCACTTGGACATAGTCTTTTATGGTCACAAGGCTTTCCATAAAGGTATAGACTGATTTGGTATCTAGCTGTGCAATCACTTTTTCTCCTCCCTCACTTGTCTATTTTTGGGACTCTTTTTTGTACAAAAAAACACCACTGCTACACAATGATGTCTCAACAACGGAAGACATGGGATTCGAACCCACGCACGCTTTTACACGCCTACCGCGTTTCCAACACGGCCTCTTAAGCCTCTTGAGTAATCTTCCATGAATAAAATATATGGAGCCGGTGGGAGTCGAACCCACGTCCAAACACCTGCCAGCATATTTGTCTACAACCATAGGTTATGTTTTCTTTTAACAGCTACACGACACATAACTCAAGCCCTGTACCTGCGAGTCTATCAATCTCTTATCTAACTCCTAGACCAAGCTAGATCGTATCTCGCTGAAATTAAGACCTGTCATCAAACACGAGCGATTCGAATCGGGTCACGCCTGCTGGTGTTTAGGCAGCTAAAGCGTAAGAATTATTATTTTTTGCAGTTATATTTAACTGGCGTTTTACATCCGCTAGATGAGTTGCAAAATATGCCTCATAATGCCTGTCGAATCCGTAACGACCCCAAAACGAATACAATTAGTATATCAAAATGTAGCCAAAAATGCAAAAGAAAAAAATTGAACAAGAAGGCTTCCACCGGGAAGCTCCTTGTTCAATTAACTGTTCTTATTGAAGATTCAACTTGTACTTGCTGATATAGTGAATGGTGAAGTACATAGAAACAATCTTGATGACTTCATAGATAAGACCTGGAATGAAGTTAGGTCCAAATTCATCAATATTTCCATAAACCAATGCAGACCCAACAGCATATGAATCTTTTAATGGATTGACTGCTGTACCGATGATACTTAAAACAATGCACAAGAGAAAGAAAAACAGAATAGCCTTCAATCCACGACGATTTTGGAAGAGTTGGCCAAGTGCGATCGATACATAAAATAGGAAGATCCCTGAAGCTGTGGTAAAAATCCACCAAACGATAATCCAATAAGCAATTGAATGACTAAAAGCCTCAGCGATAATACTAAATACAGGAGAGAGGTCTTGTCCAATGACAGCGCCCATCACAAGTATTGTGATAAAACCACTCAAAAATAGAAGGAATAGGCAGTAAAGACTCGCTACTAAAGCTCCCACAAATTTAGACAAAATGATCGCATGAGGGCTAGCTGGAAGGGTCCAAGTCAAGTAACCTTCACGTCCGTATAAGTTGGAATAGAAACGACGGATAATAATATAGTAGTTACTAAGATAAAGACCAATGACTCCTCCAAAAATGAGAATCCCAAGAGTCCCCGTTATGATTTGCATACTATTGGTTTCCATATTCACAAAACCGTTTGTAGCACTTCCACCAATAACACCTGTAATCACTGACAAACCTAGTGCGATCAGGGTGATCAATAAATACCACTTAGCTGTCGATTTAAATTCATATTTTAATAATTTACCAAACATGGGTTCCTCCTAATAAACACGGAATTGATCACGGAAGATCTCATCGATTGATTTTCCGTGTTGATTGCGCATAACAGTCGTATTTTCATGCAAGAGGATTCTTCCTTGGTTGATGAAAATGGCCTCATCCAAAACTTGCTCAATATCCGCAATCAAGTGAGTAGAAATCAAGACAGAAGAGTTTGGACGTCTGTTTTGAATAATGGTCCGCAAAATATAATCACGCGCTGCTGGGTCAACCCCACCGATTGGTTCATCAAGAACATACAAGTCAGCTTCACGGCTCATCACCAAAATCAATTGCACTTTTTCCTTGTTCCCTTTTGAAAGGCTGTTCAATTTTTGATTTGGCTGCAAATGCAAATCGTTGAGCAATTGGTAAGCTCGTTGGACATTAAAATCTGCATAAAAATCTTGGAAATAGCGAATAGCATCGACAATTTTCATATTTTCATTCAGATAAGTTGTATCTGGCAAATAGGAAACCACTTTTTTAGAAGCTGGGGATGGTAATTGCCCATGAATATAGATATTTCCAAGGCTTGGTTGCAACAAACCATTAATCAATTTAATGATGGTTGTTTTCCCACTACCATTGGGACCCAAAAGGCCAATAATACGGCCAGGTTGGATGTTCAAACTAACATCCATGAGAGCAACTTCATGCCCATAATTCTTTGTCACATGGTCCAAGTAGACCAAAGGATACTGATTCATGTAAATCTCCTTTATTTTCTATTTATGCTATTATACCTTGTCCCCTTGATGATTGCAACTTTATCTGAAAATTTGCTAAGAATTTGTAAATGCTTGTTCAAAAAAATAGGGATAAATAAATCAGAGGTTAGGGAAACCCCAACCTCTGATTTATTTTGATGCATAGAATGTTTAACTAATTCCAAGTGCGATCCGTGCATAACGGCTCATCTTTTCAACCGTCCAAGCAGGGTACCAGACCAACTTCACATCCACAGATGTCACTTCTTCTACTTCTGCTAAAACATCATGAATCTGATCTGTCAGAAGGTCCGCTAATGGACATCCCATGGTCGTTAGAGTCATATCAATGATGGTTGCTCCAGTTTCACCGTCAAAATGGATCTCGTAGACAAGACCTAAATTGACAATGTCAATCCCAAGCTCAGGATCGATTACCTCTTCCAAAGCATTTAAAATTTTATTTTTAATTTCTTCAATTTGCTCAGTTGTATATGCCATATGACTTCCTTTTTCTGCTATTTACTCTCGATAGAATTTCTTGGCTCGGGTTAAAAAGGTCCCCCGGACCTGGGTCGCTTTTACATTTCTAGGCGACCGTTAAAAAGGTCCCCCGGACCTTCCTCGCTTCCGAATTTCTTGGCTCGGGTTAAAAAGATCCGCAGGATCTGGGTCGCTTCTTCATTTCTAGGCGACCGTTAAAAAGATCCGCAGGATCTTTTTAATCCTCTATAAAGTCACGCAATGGTTTGCTTCTGCTTGGGTGACGGAGTTTGCGGAGGGCTTTGGCTTCGATCTGACGGATCCGTTCACGGGTCACGTTGAAGACTTTCCCCACATCTTCCAAGGTCCGCATTTTTCCATCATCCAAACCGAAACGTAAGCGAAGTACGTTTTCTTCACGGTCTGTCAGGGTATCGAGGACTTCATCCAATTGTTCGCGTAGTACCACACGAGTGGTGTAGTCTACTGGATTTTCAATCACTTCATCTTCGATGAAATCTCCCAAATGGCTATCGTCTTCTTCTCCGATTGGAGTTTCAAGAGAAACAGGCTCTTGAGCAATCTTCAAGATTTCACGCACCTTGTCTGGTGTCATATCCATACGTTCAGCGATTTGTTCAGGTGTTGGATCTTGTCCCAATTCTTGCAAGAGATTGCGTTGCTCACGAACCAACTTGTTAATGGTTTCCACCATGTGAACAGGAATCCGAATGGTACGCGCTTGGTCTGCAATGGCACGAGTGATGGCCTGACGGATCCACCAAGTAGCATAAGTAGAGAACTTGAACCCTTTGGTATAGTCAAACTTATCAACCGCCTTCATCAAGCCCATGTTTCCTTCTTGGATCAAATCCAAAAATTGCATCCCACGACCAACGTAACGTTTCGCAATGGATACAACCAAACGAAGGTTGGCTTCTGCTAGACGTTGCTTAGCTTCCAAGTCACCTTGTTCCACCAAGATAGCCAATTCTTGTTCTTCTTCATTGGTCAAAAGAGGAACAACCCCAATTTCTTTCAAGTACATCCGTACCGGGTCATTGACCTTAGCAGAGTTGCTTCCAAGCAATTCCTCATCTGACAACTCTGGCTCTTCCTCATTGTTCAACACACGCGCACTTGGGTTGCCGTCTTTATCAGTGATCGAAATCCCTGCATCTTGAATGCGTTGCAAAAGATCTTCAATCCCATCTGCATCTAGCGTGAATGGAATAACCAATTGGTCATTAATTTCATCATCTGTTGCAGTTCCGCTTTTCTTGTGGCTACGAATAAATTCTGCAATTTGAACGTCCAATGTTGTAATATCTTTTTGTTCTTTAGCCATTCTTACTCCATTCTTCTTTTTTGAGCGATTAAACGCTCGAGTTCCAATAAAGCCTTTTCCGCATCCCCTATTGAGGAAGCTTCCTTCACTTTATTTCCAATTTGTTGACTTTCTTTGCGAAGAAGCTCACGATTCCGTGTCGCTTCTACTTCTTCTAATTCACCATCCGCTATCTCTTCTGGCAAATCTTCTTCTACCATCCGGTACCAGGCGTGCTGGACCCCTTCAGGCTGCTCGGATAGATCCTGAGAGGTGACTTCTCCATTTTGACAGAGCAATTGATACAAGATCTGTAACTCCGGCGTGTCAAAGGCAAAATCAGGTCGCAAACGGTAATCATTGAGGACCATTGGAAAATCCTTCATCCTACTTAATAAATGATTTTCCGCCTTGATCAAGCGCGTCATCCCACGATTAGGCAGGAGATCGACTGAAAAATTCGACGTTCTTGATCGTCCACCACTTTGATCCTCCTGCCGTTGATGCAAGCGACTATTATTGACAATCTGCTCAATCTGCAAATAATCAAAGTCTGGCAATAAATCGGCCAACTTATAAATATAGGTGTTTTGCGCTGTAATAGAACGCGTCTGAGCGATCATCGGTGCCAACTTTTCGACAAACTCAATTTGCGCTTGCAAGTTCTCAATATACTGGGGTTTCCAGTAGTGCATCAAGAATTCAACCTTACTGATCCGAGAATTCTTCAAGAGGGTAGCTAGATCTTCTGGGGACGTCTTTTTGAGGTACTCATCAGGGTCCATCTGATCTGGGATACGGACGATCTCCAACTCCAGATCCTGCAAGACATCCAAGGCCTTAGCTGTTGCTTCAAGTCCTGCCTTATCCCCATCATAGGTCAAGATGACCTTTTTAGTAAAATGAGACAGGTGCTGGACATGCTCTGGTGTCAAGGCTGTCCCCATAGAGGCGACTGCATTTTCTATCCCAGCTCGATAAGCTGCAATGACATCCATAAAGCCTTCCATGATATACATTTCATGTTTCTTTTTGGCGCTCGTTTTGGCTTGATCCAAATGATAGAGTTCATAACTTTTATTAAATAGACGGGTACTACGACTATTCTTGTACTTGGCTTGATGACTGCCATCATCCGTTAGTTTCCACAGTCTACCAGAAAAAGCAATGACACGTCCACTATCATCCGTCAAAGGAAACATAATCCGATCCTGAAAGGCATCAAAAACCGTTCCAGCATCTGAGATTGTAAACAAACCTGAATCGGTAATGACTTTCTCAGAGAATTTCTCAGAGAGATTTCGATAGAGATAATTTCCTTCTGCAGGTGCTAAGCCCAATTGAAAATGTCGGATCACCTCATCCGTCAGACCCCGTTCATGCAGATAGTTCCGTGCTTCTTCCCCCATCTTTGTCGTCATCAGAATCGCCTGGTAGAACTTACTGGCTTCCTGATGAATCTCATAAAGTTCTTGGTTTGGATTGACAGACGCTGGTTGGGCCGGCCTTGCCTGGTACTGAAGCGCAATGCCAGCCTTGTCTGCTACGATCTGGACCGCATCCATAAAGGCGACTCCACGGTAGTCTTCAATAAACTTAAAAACATCTCCAGAGCGACCACATCCGAAACAATGGTAAAACTGCTTGTCTTCAACGACATTAAAAGAAGGAGTCTTTTCACCATGAAAAGGACAGAGCCCTAAAAAATTACGCCCAGCCTTGGTCAAAGAAACAACTTCTCCAATAACTTCAACAATGTTTACACTGTTTTTAATTTCTGCAATTAGCTCTTTATCAACCATAAACAGTGCCTCCATTTTACCATAGATTATCACTTTATATTTTATACTAAAAGTTAGTAAAAGTAAATTTTTTCCTACCGATTTCACACATAAAAGAAAAGATTTTCAACCTTTATCACTAATTTTAAAAAATGAGGCATATTCCTTGTCAGTCGAATATTTTTCCGTTATACTATCATAGTAAAAAATTATTATGAAAGGACATATTTAGGATATGTTAAAAGATTTGAAAGCTTTTCTCCTTCGTGGGAATATTGTTGACCTTGCTGTAGCAGTCGTTATCGGAGCTGCATTTGGAGCTATCGTAACATCACTTGTTAACGATATCATCACTCCACTTATTTTGAAACCAGCTATGAAAGCTGCTGGTGTTGATAAGATTGCTAATTTGTCATGGAACGGTGTTGCATACGGTAGCTTCTTGAGCGCTGTGATCAACTTCCTTGTTGTTGGTACTGTTCTTTTCTTCGTAGTGAAAGCTGCTGAAAAAGCTCAAAACCTTGGTAAAAAAGAAGAAGCTGTCGAAGAAGAAGCTCCTGCTCCTACTCAAGAAGAGTTGCTTACTGAAATCCGCGACTTGCTTGCAAACAAATAATCAGATAAAAAGATCCGATCTTCTAGTTAGAAGGTCGGCTTTTTTTCTTCAATTTTTCTAGAGAAACAAAAAACAGACCGAAGTCTGTTCTTGTATTCAATTAGAATTTTTTACGTTTACGAGCTGCTTCTGATTTACGTTTACGTTTTACAGAAGGTTTTTCATAGAATTCACGTTTGCGTGTTTCTTGAAGAGTACCAGCTTTAGTAACCGCACGTTTGAAACGACGAAGAGCATCGTCAAGAGATTCATTCTTACGTACTACTGTTTTTGACATATTTTTCACTCCCTTCAAGCCTAAAATCTTAATTATTTTATCACACTTTAAAGATGCTGTCAAGATCTTTTGAAACTTTTCTAGCCTTCCTAGCCTTCATGCCATTTCTTTTTTCCGACTTTTTCATTCTTCCTATTTTATGATACAATGGAAACAAAGAAAACCCTGAAGGAGATACCATGTCAGAAATTTATGATATTACGATTGTTGGGGGCGGACCAGTTGGTCTGTTTGCTGCTTTTTATGGCAATATGCGCCAAGTTAAAGTCAAACTGATTGATTCCTTACCTCAACTTGGAGGGCAACCAGCCATTCTCTATCCAGAAAAAAGTATCCTCGATGTACCCGGATTTACCAATTTAACAGGTGAAGAATTGAGCAACCGCTTGATCGAGCAAGTCAAACGATTCGATACACCGATCTTCCTCAATGAAACTGTAGAGGATATTCAAAAAGAGGGCGACCTCTTCACTATCACTACTTCTCGCCAAGTGCATCAGTCTAAAGCCGTCATCATTGCCATGGGTGGCGGTGCCTTTAAACCACGTGCTCTTGATATCGAGGGGGCTGAAGACTTTGATAACGTCCACTACCACGTATCAAATATCCAACAATATGAAGGACAGCAGGTGACCGTCCTTGGTGGGGGGGACTCTGCTGTGGACTGGGCTCTTGCTTTTGACAAGATTGCTCCAACTACAATCGTTCACCGTCGGGACAACTTCCGTGCCTTGGAACATAGCGTAGAAGAGCTCAAACAATCTTCTGTCAGCATCAAAACACCATTTGTTCCTAGCCGCTTGATTGGCGAAAATGGTCATGCCACTCATCTTGAAATCACAAAAGTCAAATCCGATGAAACCGAACTTATCCCGATTGATCACTTATTTGTCAACTATGGTTTTAAATCTTCTATCGGAAACTTGAAAGAATGGGGTGTAGAATTGCAACGCCATAAAATCAAGGTGAACCAAAAACAAGAAACCAGCCTTCCTGGAATTTATGCCTGTGGAGACTGCTGCTTCTACGAAGGAAAGATTGATCTCATCGCTACAGGTCTTGGGGAAGCTCCAACAGCCGTAAACAATGCCATCAACTACATCTATCCAGATAAGAAAGTCCAACCAACGCACTCAACCAGTTTATAATAAAAAAGGCCTTTGGCCTTTTTTAAATTGAAGTTAAACTATTTTAAGTTAATCGATTCTGCAAAGAAGTAAAAATGAGTTCCTATTTTTAGTATGAATCAAGAAAATACAAAAACTTTCCGCTGTGAGAAAAGTGCCTGAAACAATACGTTTCAGGCACTCGGAATTATTCTACGAAGTTCGCTGACGTCCGTACTCACCTAAGGAAAGTTTTTAAAAAGACTTTATCCTCATTATGAAAGGCCTTTGGCCTTTTTTATTTGTCTAAATCGTCTGCGATCTTATTGATCTTACGCAAGCGGTGATTGACACCGCTTTTTGAAATAGGTTGTTGCAAACTATCAGCGATCTGCTGGATAGAATAATCTGGATGGTTCATCCGGATATAGGCAACTTCTTGCAGGTCACTTGGTAAACTTCCTAGACCGACCGTATCCACAATTTTACTAATATTATTAATGGTTTTCATGCTAGCTGTGACTGTGCGCTGGATATTGGCCATCTCGGCATTATTGGCCCGATTGAGGTCATTACGCGTCTCTCTCATAACCTTGATGGACTCAAATTCCTGCATGGCTTGCATGGCCTCTACCACAATGAGAAAATCAATAATATCTTCCGCTCGTTGCAGATAGGTCACCACTCCTTTTTTCCGCTCGATGGTTTTCGCATCTAGTAAAAATCCTTGCATGAGAAGGGCAATTCCTTCCGCGTGGTCTGTATAAACAGAATGAATTTCCAGCTGGTACTTCCCTTTTTCAGGATCCTTGATGGAACCACTCGACAGAAAAGCCCCTCGAAGATAAGCACGACTGGCTACTTCATCTTCTAAAACACTAGCATCAATGCCTGTCTCAATCCCAAAGAAGGCATCTGCCAAATGCAAGTCAGCTAGAATCTCTTCCACCTTTTCATCCAAGAATACTGTGTAGACACGATTTTTTTTCAAATTGGTTTTTTGGTGGTGGCGAATATCCGATTTGGCCTCATAGAAATGATGCAACAATTCATAGATATGGCGAGCGATCTTGGCATTTTCTGTTGTTACCGAGAGCGTCAAGCCGCCCATTGATATTCCGAGGCTCCCAGACATCTTGATAATAGCAGCTAATTCACTCTTTTCAAATCGCTTGAGAGACAATAATTCTTCTTTGACACGAACCGTAAAACTCATTTTCTCACCTGCACGATCTGCATCAACTCTTCGACTACTTTTTCACCATCATGAAAGGCTCCTCCATTGACCAGCTTCAAGAAATCAGAAGAAATCACTTGGGGAACTTGCGAGTGTAGCCCCTTGAAATCGTGCTCTACCTGCACCAAGTATTCATCAAATTTATTGCTGTTCATGTAAACTGCGGGAACCTGATTGATATTGACAAGGACGGTATCGATGAACTTCTCTCCCAAATGTTTATGGAGAACGGCAACGTGGTCACTGTCTGTGAAATGCTCGGTTTCTCCTCTTTGGGTCATGATGTTACAAACATAGGCTACCTGAGCCTTGGTTTCAAGGATAGCTTTCCCAATCTCATCGATCATCAAATTTGGAAGGATCGAGGTAAAGAGCGAACCAGGACCTAAGACGACCATATCACTTTCAAGAATAGCTTCCACCACTTTCTTACTAGCTTTTGGTCGTTCTTGATCAAAGGTATTGGTCACATAGACATGATCAATCATGCCGGTGTAGTTGGCAATGTGGCTTTCTCCTACCACTTCTTTTCCATCTTGAAAGACGGCATGAAGGGTCAAGGGACTATCACTGGAAGGATAGATCTTGCCGGTCGTATGAAAGAACTTGGTTAACAACTGCATGGCATTATAGGTCGAGCCTTGCATCTCTGAAATCCCAGCAATGATCAAGTTTCCCAAAGGGTGTCCGGCCAAAGGGCCATCATCGTCAGCAAAGCGGTATTGAAAGACCTTCTCATAAAAACGAGGCATATCTGACATGGCAACCAGCACATTTCGAAGATCTCCAGGTGGTGTCAATTTTTGGATGTTCTTCCGCAATTCACCTGAACTCCCGCCATCATCTGCAACGGTTACAATGGCAGTGATATCGACCGGTTTCTTTCTCAGACTATCGAGAATAACAGAAATCCCTGTTCCTCCTCCAATAACGGTTACTTTAGGTTTTCTCATGAGCGATTCACCGTTTCTTTCCGTCTGTCCTTGTCTCTATGACTGCAATTGACCTGCCAATTTTTTTCTAAATCATGCGCTAAACGCTCTGCAAAGGCTACTGAACGGTGTTGCCCACCGGTACATCCCATAGCGATGGTAAGAACGGATTTACCTTCCCGTTTATAAGACGGTAAAATAGGAACGATCAAGTCATGAAGATGACGGTAAAAGTCCTCTGATTCAGGGTGATCCATGACATAATCATAGACTGCTGGATCTTGACCGGTTAAATTCCGAAGTTCCAATTTGTAGTAGGGATTCGGAAGAAAACGCACGTCAAAAACGAGATCAGCATCGATCGGAAGGCCATATTTAAACCCAAATGACATGACCTCAACCCGAAAATCTGGCTGATTATCTTGACTGGCAAATTGTTCTGCGATCGTTTTTCTCAAATTACGAGGTGTCAACTCAGTCGTATCCACTACATTTTGACTGATATTTTTTAAAGGGGACAAGAGTTCGCGCTCTAGGGTAATCCCATCTAAGACACGGCCATCTGCCGCTAGTGGGTGACTACGACGAGTTTCCTTGTATCGTGCTACCAACTCACTGTCAGTGGCATCCAAGAACAAGACCTTGAAATCGAGGTCTTCTTGGTTATCCAATTCATCCAAAATGGTGCGAATTTCATTGAAAAAAGAACGGCTCCGCATGTCCACAACAACGGCTAATTTATTGTTATCGGGACTGTGGCGCATGAGCTCAATAAATTTCAGCAAGAGCGCCGGTGGCATATTATCGATGGTAAAGTAACCCAAATCCTCAAACGATTGGATGGCGACGGTCTTGCCCGCACCGCTCATCCCTGTTACCATGACCAGTTGAATCTTACTTTCTGTCATTTTCTCCTCCCAAAATAAAACAGAGTGGCCTACAGTTTCCTGCTCTCCACTCTGTCTTTTTGTCTTTGAATGGTTATTAGGCTTTGATTTCCGCAATAACTTCAATTTCAACCTTCACATCACGTGGCAGGCGTGCTACTTCAACAGCAGACCGAGCTGGAAACTCTGTGGTAAAGACTGTTTTATAGACCTCATTAAAAGGTACAAAGTCATTCATATCACTTAAGAAACAAGTGGTTTTCACCACATGGTCAAAGTCTGTCCCAGCCTCTTCCAAAATAGCCCCAATGTTCTTTAAGACTTGCTCTGTTTGTTCTTGGATGGTTTCGCCAATGATTTCGCCTGTTTCAGGTGACAAGGGAACTTGTCCGCTTGCAAAGAGAAGATTGCCTACGATTTTCCCTTGAACATAAGGTCCAATTGCTGCGGGTGCTTTATCTGTATGAATTGTTTTTGCCATAGTATTCTCCAAGTCTATTTACTTCTGCTGGTTTTCTTTTGCTAATTTTTCCCTTTGTAAGCGCAATTTGCGCTTAGGGTTTAACGTATTAAAGAGTTCTTCAAGTTTTTCAGCATTCCAAACATCGGCTGCTGAAACAAAATTTCCATTTTCATCTCGAAAAGATATTGGTTTATCTCCCACTGAAAAAGCCTCACTTCTTATTTGGAATCCTTGATCCGCTGGGGATCTATCCTAATCTACAAACTCAAATTCAAATTTACCGATCCGGACGATATCGCCATCTTTTGCCCCACGCGCACGGAGAGCTTCATCAACACCCATGCCACGCAATTGACGAGCAAATTTCATGACCGCTTCATCACGATCGAAATTCGTCATATTAAAGAGTTTTTCAAGTTTTTCACCAGACAAGACCCAAGCGGCATCGTCATCCCGACTGATGTCAAAGGCTGGCTGGTCTTCATCAAAGCCATAGTAGACTTCTTCTTGGGCCATTTCGTCTTCTGAATACAAGAGGAATTCTGGTGTTTTGTCTAACAATTCTGCCGTTGCTTCTAACAAGTTGTCCAAACCTTGATGCGCCAAACTAGAGATCGGGAAGATCTGTGGCAGTTCATCAAACTCATCGTAATTGGCCGCCAATTTCTTCTTGAATTTTTTCAAGTTTTCTTGGCTCTCTGGCATATCCATCTTATTTGCCACGATAATCTGAGGACGTTCCATCAAACGAAGATTATAGGTTTCAAGCTCTTTATTGATTTGAATATAATCTTCGTAAGGGTCGCGTCCTTCACTGGCTGACATATCAATAACATGCAAGATAACCCGGGTGCGCTCGATGTGACGAAGGAACTGGGTTCCGAGTCCGACACCTTGGCTAGCTCCTTCAATCAATCCAGGAAGGTCTGCGACTGCAAAGGATTCACCTGACGGTGTCCGAACCATGCCCAAATTTGGAACGATGGTTGTAAAATGATAGGCACCAATTTTTGGTTTGGCTGAAGTAATGACACTAAGAAGGGTTGATTTCCCAACAGAAGGAAAGCCAACCAAACCAACGTCTGCCAAGACCTTGAGTTCTAATTCGAGTTCGCGTTCCTGACCAGGTTCCCCATTCTCAGAAATCTCTGGGGCTGGATTTTTAGGAGTGGCAAAACGAATGTTTCCACGTCCGCCACGGCCACCGTGGGCGACAATGTACTCTTGTCCATTTTCAACTAGGTCCGTAATGACCTTGCCAGTCTCAGCATCTCGGACGGTCGTTCCTTGAGGAACCCGAACATAGAGATCTTCTGCTCCCCGTCCGTGCATCCCTTTGGTCATTCCTTTTTCCCCATTTTGGGCTTTGAAATGCCGGTTATAACGGAAGTCCATCAAGGTGCGCAAGCCTTCGTCTACTACGAAGATGACATTGCCACCACGACCTCCATCACCACCCCAAGGTCCGCCATTAGGGACATATTTTTCACGGCGAAAAGCCACCATGCCATCGCCGCCATTTCCAGCCTTGACCTTAATCTTGGCTGTATCTAAAAACATACTCATAAATAGATGATTTCCTTTATTTCTGCGTGCGTCTTAGTAAGAAAGAGCACCAATTGCGGTTGCAAAGATTGCACCAACCGTTACAATCAACATAATCACAATGACCACCATCGTGATCATTTCAAATGGTGTTTTTTTACGTTTTCCGTTATCTCCAAAAGCCACTTCTAATACCTCGATTACTATAAATTCATTAGCCCTATTTTACCACGAAATAGGGGATTTTTCAAATCGAGCCTACACAAAAAGACCAGACAGATGTCTGATCTTTTATGAATAGATTTAGGAATCTTTTCTTACACGTAAAATACCAACCGATAGAATTGCTAGGAAGACACCCATGACAAGAACTACCGGTGTCATCTTTTCACCTGTACTTGGAAGAACTTTTTTCTTACCAGGTTTTGGGGCTTCTTCTTTAACAGAAGATGAAGATGATTTCAATGAAGAACTTGATGTGGATGTTGAGTTCGATGTAGAGCTAGAACTCGTTGAAGATGATGAGCTTGATGAAGAACTAGAACTCGTTGAAGATGATGAGCTTGATGAAGAACTAGAGCTTGATGAAGAACTAGAACTTGATGAGGAGGTTGAGCTAGGTGTCGGTGGTGTTTGTTCTTTCTCACCTAATCCCTCTCCGGTTCCTGATTCCAATCTCAATTCACGGGTTAAACTACGCGGTGCTGGGAAATTGGTTGCTGTCCATGTTAATGTATTATGGACAACATCACCGACTTTCGTTCCAGGTGCCACTTTTGTAGAATATTCAATATACATTGGCCAATTGTAGTTATCACCAAATTCAATTGTAAAACCAGTGGTCTTTCCATCTGCATTCTTATCGAAAACAGCTTTTTTAGTAAAGTTATCCAGAACTGGGAGACTTAAGATCTGAGCTTCGTTCTTAATCCCACCTTGGACAGGAGCATAACGAACAGCGCGTAAGCTCCCTTCAACCAATGTTAAGCCATCTCCGAATTGGTCTTTAATGACCATTCCTCGAAGCATATCTTGGCGAGCATTTAAGAGAATCCGCCATTTGATAATGGTTGGATCAGACTTATCTTGGTAGCCGTATTTCATCTCATAGTCTCCAGCTTCTCCAGCTGTTTTTTCATAATTCAATGAAAAATCTGTATTTCCTAGTTTAAACTGGATTGGAGAAGTTTTTGTAACTACTTCTGAGTCTACTTTTACATCAAAATGAAGAGCAACTCGTTTGTTGAGTGGATGAGATGCGAAATAATCATTAAAGGTAACGGTCACTGTTTTCTTAGCTGTATCAACGACAGCTTTCCCCACCGTCTGACCATTTGATTGACCTTCCTCAAGAACATTGAATTCCAGTGCTGTGTAGAGGGCTAATTCTTTTGGCAAACTAAGAGTTAAGGTATCCCCAGCTTGAATAGTTTGCGAATCTGGAAAGGCTAAATAAATACTTGCTGACAATTTTTCATTTGTCAACACCTTGCTCCCATTTGTTAGCGTGTTACCGTCTTTCGTTAGACGTGCTGTCTGTGTATATGATGAGACTTCTGCAGCATGAATTGTTTTAGTCAAACCAGCTGTGAATAGAATCGTTAGCACTAAGGCAAGTGCCCATACAATTTGACGAACCTGTTTCATATATACCTCCTCTGCTCGCCTATTTGCGAGCCATGTTTTTTACAAGGTTAAAGTCCGATTTCTGCTTGAACAACTGCAGCAATGGTATCTACATAGTAGTCCACTTCTTCATGTGTAGGTGCTTCTGCCATCACACGAAGGAGGGGTTCAGTTCCACTTGGACGCACGAGGATGCGTCCATTTCCTGCCATTTCCGCTTCCATTTTTTCAATGATTTCACGAATAGCAGGCACTTCCATCGCCTTGTCTTTCATGCTATTTTCAACCCGGATATTGACGAGTTTTTGTGGATAAATGGTTACTTCAGCAGCCAATTCAGATAATTTCTTGCCGGTTTCTTGCATGATTTTAGTCAATTGAACGCCTGTTAATTGACCATCACCAGTTGTATTGTAATCCATGATGACTACGTGACCAGATTGTTCACCACCAACGGAAAGATTATGTTCACGCATGTATTCCAATACATATCGATCACCAACAGCAGTAGAAACTGTTTTCATACCAAGTTCTTCTGCTGCTTTATGGAATCCAATATTACTCATAACGGTACCAACTACGGTATCGCCTTTGAGCTTACCTTCTTCTTTCAATTTTAGAGCGCATAATAGCATGATTTGGTCGCCATCGAGGACTTGACCTTTTTCATCAACCAATAAACAGCGGTCAGCATCGCCATCATTAGCAATACCAAGGTCTGCATTATGTTGTTGTACAGCTACTTGCAAGCCTTCGATATGGGTAGAACCGCAATGATGATTGATGTTCAAACCAT
>OGEP01001941.1_pt1 | contig 20098 bp, 21 predicted proteins | sample 1570721 | NCBI WGS metagenome assembly OGEP01 (sample SAMEA2582131, study PRJEB24529) | metagenome | biome: Human gut stool | place: China | collected 2011 | reverse complement strand
ATAGCCAGACCGCTGAGGTGCTGTCCAAGGCCCTGGGCAGCCGCACCGTGATGAGCGGTTCCATCTCCCGGGGGAAGAACGATACCAGCCAGAGCCTCCAGATGATCGAGCGGCCCCTCATGACCCCGGATGAACTCAAGTCCATCCCCAAGGGGCACTTCATCGTCATGAAAACAGGCACACACCCCATGCAGACCCGCCTGCGGCTGTTCCTGGAGTGGGGGATTACCTTTGGGGAGCCCTACCAGGTATCCCAGCAGGCCGCTCGAAAGGTCTACTACGCCAGCAAGGCAGAATTGACCGATGTTATATACCGGGCATTTCCTGCGTCTGCCCGCCAGAACAACTACCGTACGCCGAAAAAGGAGAAAACCATACCATGAGCTATTTTAGCGAGATTTACGGCGACTTAGAGCTGAGCGCCAGGGCCAAGCTGGTGCTGGTGTACCTCCATGACCGGGCAAACAAGGATGGCGAGAGCTGGTACGCCATTGGCACCATGGCAAAGGATCTGAGACTTTCCCGCTCTACAATAAAGCGGGCCCTGACCGAACTTGTTCGTCAGGGCCGAGTAGAAAAGCAAGCGAGGTTTCGGGAAAATGGTGGGTGCACATCTAACCTTTATGTATTTTCGAAGTATTGTAAGCAACATCTGTGATCATTATCTTCATTGAAAAGTGCAACGGGTTTTTCAATAGTTATTATGTGGTGATCCTCCACCCTCTAAAGCACAAAAGGAAGCCCCCTTGAAGCTTATGAGATATCACCCATATAGATTAGTTCCCTGTTGCCGGTGAGCCGGTATAGGCATAAAATTGGGAGTCGAATTTGTTGCGTAGTGGTTCTCACTATTGCCTATTGATAGCGCCGAAGCTTTTTTAACGCTCTCATCTTTACCTGATTGATATTTTGTTTTGTTGTATGGACAATCCTTGCAATATCGACTGATGTATATCCATGGAGGTAGATTAGGGTAAGGACTTTTCTCTCCTTTTTAGTAAGTTCTGGACATGTGTCTAAGAGTTCAGAAAAGTCAAGTACTTCGCGTTCTCTGATGGGTGCCACTAATCCAAGAAGCTGTGCTTCTGTAAGTTCTTCCCAAGATACCGGCGGCTCGACCGTCTTCTTGAATGGAAGCAATGAGATGTAAGCATTTCGTACAGACTGGGCTAAATAGGCGACGATCGTACCGTCTCCTTGAGAGCGAAGCGAGTCAAGATTCATCGCATGTATAGTTTCAATAAAACGCAGGGTTAGCTCACTTTGTGCGTCCTCCGAGTGTAGTCGTCTGCTATAATGTTTGAGCTGTGGTTCAAATTTCTGGATGATGAAAAGCATGTCTTCTTGGCTTCCAGACTGGGCACGAAGTATACGTTCACTGAACACCGCTTACACATCCCATCTTCGTAAAGATGAGAGTTAAAGAGCGGATTGTGCCCCAAAAGTAAACTTAGTTTCAAAAAAATCTACTTTGTACACTCTATTAGACAAGGAAATTCCAATTATGCAACCAGACTTCTATGCTGTAAAATGGTTCAAAAGTAAGAGAGAGGGCATGAGTAGACTCATGCCCTCTCCCCTGTAAAGTGGATTCAATTGATGAAACTGATAGTGTTGATTTTGTTGCAGATTTGATGAAAGCTTGTCTTATATAAAAACAGCACCTTCTCTAAGGTATGGAATCTGCCAAGTCATATCTTTGTATGCTTAGTTTGCTTTCGATTTCAGAACGATGACCTGGCACAGTAACCGCCCCGTAGTAATCTCGGCTTCCGCACAGCGCAATTGTGTAGAAGCGCCGCCATCCAAAAAGAGGCCCTTCCATGCAGGATCATTGGTAGCAGCGGAATCCTTGAGCCCCAGATAGGACTGGATCGCGCTTCTAAACTCAACATAATTTACATTCTTGGCAGTCGCGATTAGATATACCTTGTTCGTATCCAGGTTCACTACGATTGCACTCAAGCCCTCGTGATCGCTATTGACATCAACGGCTTTATTAACAACAGATACCCAGTTCTGATTACCAAGAGACATCGCTACGCCGCCCTGAGCCCAGGCTCTCGAATTTCCCTTAACACCAGGAAGATCCTCATAATTAGTGGCCTCCATATAGCCCATATAACTGCCAGTGTAGAAGATGGCATGCTTGCCGACTGTGCTTACGCTTCCGTCACGGGGTTCATTTTTATTGTTCACTCCTCCGCCAACAGGACGGCCGCCACTAACTGCAATGTTTAGAATATTGCAATTATTATCATCGGGTTTCGTACTGGTGTACCACCCGCCATTGATTCCATACTCATTGGAACCCTTTAAATTAGACGTCTTGAGCAGCTGAACGGGCCTAATATTGCTGGCATCCGTCTCAATAATGTGTAACGTCATACCATTCTCTGTAGCTTTATGATAGGTATACATTTCTTTTCCTCCGTTAAAATAAACAGATTTTGATGTCTTGTAAGCGCCTACGTAATATGAAAGAAATTGTTGCCCGTGAAAAATAAACTAGAAACAGGAGGCTACTATGAAACTTCACTGTCGCTTGAACCGCCTTTGGTGCATCCTACCTATGTGTGCTTTTATTGCCGCATTTTTTATCGGATGTACCATCAGCCGGTCAGATTCCGTTCCGTCTTCTTCGTCCGAGCCGCTGCCCGCGGCCACGCCGGCTCCCACCCCCCGGACACTGATGGAGGGGATCGCCCCCATGCCCATCGCCTCCAGCTACATAACCTACTATGCAATACAGACGGACGGCACACTGATCGGCTGGGGAGAAAATCTGCGCGGACTGATCAACTATCCGGATTCTTTACCGAGCTATGAAGATGCCGTTGTCATGATGGAGGATGTGGCAGCCGTCTATGCCGGGGATTGGGTCACATTGATTTTGTGTTCCGACGGCACACTCTGGGGGGTGGGCTCCGGGCTGTTCGGTCTTTTGCCTGAAAGGGCGGCTTCGCAGGATGCGTATGACCCTCTCTTTCTGATGAGCGACGTGGTTATGGCCGCCGTTTCCTCCGAGAGCGCCTGCGCCCTTCGCTCTGATGGCACGGTGTGGAGTTGGGGCGGCTCGGAGGGATTTCAGCCGGAACAGATCCTGGAAGGTATTGTAAAGATAGCGGCATATTCCAGCGGCCACTATGCCCTGGACATAGACGGCACCCTCTACGTCTGGGGATCGCTCCTGCCTCTGGAAGTAGACCGGAACGAATGCTGGTTGACTCCCCAGCCTATTTTGGAGGGCGTCACAGACATGGCCTCCACTGGTCGCCGGCTTCTGGTGCAGAAAGGGGATTCCAGTCTCTGGCGGATGGGCTGGTGGGAGGGGTATCAATATCAGCCGCTGGAGAAGTGGATGGACAACGTGGTCTACTTCACTGCGGATCTCGCAGTTACCGGGGACCACACACTTTGGTACTTGGCCTCAGATACCCCAAGCATGATCATGAACAATGTGGCCTGCGCAGTAAATGGTGAACAAGGAATTTTAGCCCTGGACTGGGATGGCGGGCTTTGGCTGCATCCCCAGGAGGGCGACGACTCTGCCGATGCGGTACATCTGTGCGATGATATTTGGGTTCCAGAGTCTTGGTATTCACAGCAGCAATCCCGCAATACGGATTAAGGAAACTGCTTAAGTATTTGAAAGCCCAATAAAAATGAGATCGCAGAATGGAGAGGAGAGTAGATTTATATGAGACGAAATGCAGCCTTTGCAATCCTATCTTTGCTTGTATCATTCTTATGTTCTGCCTGCGCGCCCGCAGCTCCCAGTGACCACCCCCCTGAATTCTTGAATGACATTGGAAAAACACTCATCGAATTAAAAAATGAGCATCCGGAAGGCGAATTGATTGTAAGGCCGGGGGGATTCCCAGATAATGCCGCTGTATGTTTTGGGGAACCGGAGGCGGAATTTGCTCATTACTTTTTCAGAACGCAGGGCGGCGATGCTGAAAAGGTCATGAGCGAATGTGAGGATCAACTGAAATGCGCTGGTTTTCTCACAACCGCAGACATACTTTTTCCAGACATGGAAAATGACATGTCCTTTGAAGATTTCTTTTCCCTGATCGGGGTCGATGATTATGAGTACCTGCTAGGGGAAGAGGTGAGAACCGGAGAAGGTTGGCTAATTTTCATGTATAGAGATATGGAAGTTATGGTGAACACAAACGAAATTACTCCTGGCGGCGGCTGGAATTTTACAGGAGAAGACGTCGTGAAGCGTAATGCTCCAGTGTCTATTGCAGACCCAGAAATATCAAATACCAATCAGGACATAGCCGATGCGGTTATGCTTGATGAATCCATGTCTTGAAAACACATTATTCAGATGATGTGTATTTATTTCTTAAATTTTTGACAGGCTGCCCGCTGTGTATATTGGCAGCGGGCGGCCTGTCGATACAAATAGTGGCGCTGTTTTCCATCTCGCAAATTATCATATGGATTGTGCGCATATCTAACAGAGCTTCTTTGGAGATCTTATCTGCTTATAAACATTATTTCAGATAATTACCCAGGTAAACAAAGGTTACTCCGGTTGCCGGATATGAATACGTATCTACCCAAGAATTTGGATTTTTGCCGTCTAACGAGTTTCCTGTATGAATAACGGTAGCTTTTTTGTTCTTGGTATCTACAGAAACTACAATGCCGGTATGCCCATATTGAGAGCCAGAAGATCCCCATTTGCTATATCCACCAGCCACGCTAAAAATCCCTGGTGCTTTTGGAGTACTATCAATTGCGAGACCATAGTTATTCGCAAGATTTGCGACTAAATCCTTGCCGTGTCCGGATGTAGACTTCAGTGTGGTATATGTATCAATATACCATCTTACAATGTCTACACACTGAAGTCCATTTACACCATCATAGTTCCCCACCTTCTGGAATTTGGCTCGAATCTCTGATACATTAGTAGCTCCACCGCTTCCAGAACCTCCAGTACTTACTTTAGTAAACTTCCACTGCTGTTCAGTACCTCCGGTAGAAGCTCGCCAGGAACACTTAGCGCTGTTCCCCGTTCCGTCAGCAGTCAAATAGCGGTTAGAGTACTCAGACAGTCTGATGGTGTAAACGTTGGTCTTGTTCGCAACCTTGGTAAGAATTACGTAGCCGTCAATATTGCCCGAAGCTTTACGCAAGGTGCAGTTCCAATTGGTGCCGGAACGGTATGCGTTCAGGGCATAGGCCTGGTTGGAAAAGTGCTTGATATATTGTCTGCTAGTGGAGGTAAGGGAATCAACAACCCAATTCTGGTCATTACTGCCGGAGGTCGCGTAGATGTTGACCTGCGTGCCATTGGTGATACTCGCGCTGCTTGCAATATTGAGGGAGCGGGTCGGTGCGGACAGCGGACTGATCGTGTAAGTTGCCATACTTGAAAGTCTCCTTTTAAAGTATATTCCCGAGGTAAATGAGCATTGGATATAACTTGGATATAACGACACTAACTGGGACCGGGTAATTTGCTTAGGATCAGCTATTAAGGCATCGGACTCCCCTCCTTTAGATGGATGCTTTATAGAGAGGGAAAAGGCTCCAAAGAGTAAATCTGAGCCAGTGATTGTTTGAAAAATCCCTTCTCCACAAAAGAGAAGGGAACAACTCCAACCATGAAGGGAGAACTTATTTTATAGATCCTTTACTTGTTCGAACAATAAACTCAACCGCAATCGCAGTAGCACAAACCTCGCCAATTAGATCACATATTCAAATAAGAGTTTTGGCCTTTATTATATGTGTCCTCGGGCACACCTGCGAGAGCGGAATTTATATCGGTCTGGCACATGAAAGAATCAACAATATTTTTAAACAGCTAGAGAAATCGGTTGCAAACTAGCAAATCGTTTGTCTTATAAAATATAAGCATATCTCAAGAACTCGCTTAAGATTTCTCCCCTGCGAAAATCGAGTTCGGCTGAATAAAACGATGGAAGGAGGCATGTATTCCGGTTGCACAATTAGGAATACAAGAAGTGTGAATGGATGGATTGTTAAGACTTTGGGGCTGTTGCTCATCACGTCTTTGCTACTCACGGGGCCAGGGGTTGCTAAGGCATCTGAAACAAGCACCTTTTCTGACATTTCAGGGCACAAGTATGAAGCACTCATCGAGCAAGCAGCAGAAGATGGCTGGGTAAACGGCTGCCCAGACGGAAGATTTTGGCCAGACAGGCCTATAACCAGGTGGGAATATGCAAAAATGATGTTGGCGGCCCTTAATATTGTCCCGGGCAGTCAACGGGCAAAAGAGGTGCTCCAGTCTACGGAAGTGCCCAAAGAGGTGCTGTCTTTGGCCGATGACGGCTGGGCCAGTAAAGAAGGATGGGTTGAGCTTGGGTTCGCGTCAGGACTGGTAGTATTGGGCGACTATGGAAGTTATCTTGTGCTGCCGCATGACGAGGGCATTTCGCGCTATGAGGCGACCATATTCGCAGTACGGATGCTCGGCCGATTTGAAGAGTCCTTAACGATGGTCGTGGAGGAACCACCATTTGATGATCTAGTGCCCGATATGCAGGTTGACAATTTTGGAGTAATTGAAATTGCCGTTGAGAATGGCTTGATTTCCGGATACACGGAGACGAAATTTTATCCTGCAGAGTCTTTTACCAGAGGAGAAGCGGTTGCTACAGTATCAAGAGTCCTGACCCTTTTAGGGCGAAATTAGGAGCTATAAGTCTGAAAACATACATCTTAACACTATCCCCACAGGCTCTCATATCTATCAAAAAGCGGCCCAAGTTTCGACTTGGGCCGCTTAAAGCAAATCAGGTCAGGTAAACACAGGAAGCTGTACCATAGTAGTCTTGCTTGGTATTGTTGTTGCCACATACCTGGCCAGGGTCTTTAACACCATTGGTATACCCACTCGCAACACGCATTCTGATAGCCGAAGATCCGTCCATATTTACGGCGTAATCGCACCCAAGATCGGCCATCATTTTCGCGGCTACCCTCAGATCCATTCCGCACCATGTGCAAACTAGCACAAACGCTCCGTTTGCCTTATGTCCCAACAGCGTGCGATTAGATTTGAGCTCTGTGCTTCCGTTTGCCAATGTGTTGTTGTGATGATAGTTCGTATTATTTAGGTCATCCCAATCGGCAATAATACGCTTATCATCATCTTTGTCTCGCACAGTATACTCAAAAACCGACTTAGAGTCATAGACCAGGGCATGAAAGGCGGAAATGATAGTCTTACAGTACGGGGCCGCCACCTTGAGGCGGTCATGGTTCATCCAGCGGATGGTAGCAGTTCCGTCCGTTTTGATACAAAAGGCAGGATATTTTCTCCAAGGCTGATAATTGATATAGTTCTTCAACTTGGTATCATTGATTCCACTGAGCTTTTCGCCGGATAAATAATATTTTCCATCGACATAGTGCCAGCCAACAAAGGACATACCGTCCGGCCCATACGTATCAAAGCCTGCTGCGTTTGTCTTTGCGACAACCTTATTCGCCGCAATCCCGGGAGGATTCATCTGAGCTAGGGGTTTCTTATTACCCGTCGTATAAATTGCCTCTTCAAGAGACATCGTTTTAGGATCTGTGATAAAGATACTTATCCCGGAATATGCGCTGTCTGTAGTATACGTTACCTCACTGTAGTACTTGCTTTTCAACCCTTTAAATGTTCCGTATGCCATGAGTCGACATCCTTCCTGTTTAGTATTTGTAGGCGCCTACACATCATAAAGAATACTAATCGAAGGGATTGTAAACTAGGCCTTGTTCGGAAAGCAAGAAAATTATTGTCGTAATCTGTGCCGCCGTGCAGTTCTCCTCAGCCCACCAAATTTCCGTTCTCGATGGTGTACCAGTCCCCGCCGCTGTCGGCGATGAGGGAGAACTCCGTGGATATTGGGATCGAAAGCGAGGGAGATTTATCCGGGGACTGCTGGGGCGCCTCTGCCGCACACCCTGACGCCAGGGCCAGGAATAGTACGCCGGCGGCTGTGGCGGCTTCAAACCGCTTTGAGCTTACAAATCTTTTCATATAAAAACGCCTCCTTGGCCGTTGGGTTATCCGATGAGCTTTGGCTATTTACTTCTGCGTCCTTTTGCAGTCCTTATATACCATACCGGTATTAAGAAGAGCAACGAAAGGGTGCATAAAATGGAAACAGATATGGCCTTGTCATGGCTTAGCGAGCTTGGTAAGCGTGTATTCGGCAGTATGGACGGCCTATTTTATACGCTGGTAGCCTTTGTGGTGATCGATTATATCACCGGCGTCTGTGTTGCCATCCATAATAAACAGCTGTCCAGCGATGTGGGTGCCCATGGAATCGCCAAGAAGATCGCTATTTTTGCGCTGGTGTCCCTAAGTAACATTATTGACCGCTTTTTGCTGGGCTCCGAAGATGTCCTGCGCACTGTTACCACCGTGTTCTATATGGCCAACGAAGCAATGAGCATTATGGAAAACGTGGGAAAGGTAGGACTGCCTTTGCCGCAAAAGCTTCAGAACTTCTTGTCTCATTTTGAGAAATACAGAGACAACAAGGATGGTTCAAAGCAGGAGTAACGGCCCGGGCAGCTATCAATACGTTCAGTCGCTACAATCCTCTAGCACCTCTTGGATCAAGAAGCGGGGTCTCCCCTTAGCCTCTAAATAGATCTTGCCGATATACTCGCCAATGATCCCTAGAGAGAGCAGGATCAGGCCCCCGATGGCCCATACGGCGCAGATCACGCTAACCCAGCCAACTATTGGTATCTCCAGCAACCCAGCGGATCACAGAGTACGCCAGCATGAGGGTATTTGCCAGAAAGACCAAAAAGCCCAGGATGGTGATGTACCGGATGGGCCTGGTGGAAGGGCTGGTAATACCTTCTAGCGCGAAGGAGAGCATCTTTTTCAGGGGATACTTGTTCTTCACGGCAAAGCGTTCTCCACGCTCATATTCCACGGTTCCAGTACGGTAACCGATCATGGGTACAATACCTCGAAGGAATAGGTTCACCTCATGAAACTGAGCCAGGCCCTCCAGAGCGCGCTTGGACATTAGCCGGTAATCGGCATGGTTGAATACCGTCTCTGCCCCAAGGAAGTTCATCAACTGGTAAAATGCTTCAACAGTAACTCGTTTAACAAAAAACATTTTGGACCACGGTTTACTTAAAAGTCCCTGGGCACTCTTTATCATTTGTACGCGGAAAGAATCTGGAGCATACAGCATGGGGAAGCTGTTTGTTTCAATATCCCAGTTGATTGCTTTTCGTAGAAAACAAAAAAGGAGAGTATTTATGGGATTGTACAATATCATTAGCCGAGTCAACTCCTCGCTCTACCTCAACATCAATGGCTATGGGGCGGGTGCTCGGAAGAAGATCAATGTATATCCGGCAACGAGTTCCAATGATCAGGTCTGGTCCATTACAAATCCAAATTCTACGGCGCAGCAAGAGGTTGCCTCCAATTCTGGTCTGACGTATAAGCTGAATGCCAACCGGAACTACGACCCTTGGAGCTACGACCATTGGATCTGCGACCTCTACACGACCAATGCTGACACCTATCTGGTATTCGAAAAGACTAGCGTAAGCAACGTGTACCGCATCCGGCTTAACGGTGCCAGCACCAAGAACTATTATCTGACTGCCGCGGGCACTTCCGGGAGCCAGGTATACTTCAAGCCGAACCTGGGGACTTCCGATAAGACTCAGCAGTGGACTCTAAAATCCGTCTCTACGGCGTCCTCCTATCCGTATACCTATTCCACCAATACAAAGAATGGGATCAAACTCCATATTGTCGAGACCCCCGCGAGCACGATCGAGCTTGTCAACGTCAAGAAGAAAGACCAGGGCATCCCTGTGCCTTACTGCGGTTGCAATGGCGGCTTCTTCAACAATAATGGTGACAAGACGGATTGTGACACCCTTAACATTGCCCTGAATAACGGGGCGGCGGTAGGCCCGGGGGCTGCTGGAACCCGCAATACCTGCGGCCATGGCAATATCGCTTATATCGGCGGCCAGATCAAGTGCATTAGCGCATCTACGCAAAGCCAGCTGATCAGCTACCTTGGCGGCAAGCCCACATGGGCCCAGGGCGGCGGAATGCTTTACCTTGGAGACGCTAACTGGGAAACTAAATGGGACTTCCCCCATGCTCCCGATGCGCTCTCCACTGGTTGGACCGCCATGGTTGCCAATACGTCTACCAAGAAAGTTTATCTCTTTGTTACCCAGGATAACAACAACAAGTACCTCCGTGATTTCCGAACCGCTATTCAGCAGCACCTCGGAATTACGGACGGAAAATCTACGAACTACGTTGGCATCATGCTGGACGGCGGTGGGTCTTCCTGTTTGAGAGTGTACACTTCTTCCGGAAGCCGGGTTGGCCCTGATACGCCTAGGCCTCTCTGCCAGATCGTCTCCATTAAATACTAAGGCCCAAAAGATGATGGTGCCCGCATATCGAGAATATGTGGGCACCATCCCTGTTGCTAGAAACCTATCCCATCCATGATCTGTGACACATCGCCTTCTCCAGCCGAATTCCACGTCCAAAGCGTTCCGTCTTGTTTGAGCACGAGCGTATATTCAGCACCAGTAACCGCATATTCCACGTCCTCTATTACGGCTTCATAAGTGCTTCCACTATCGCTGACTGTTTCTACATAAAGAGTGCCGTCTGTCTGAACCGCGACGCCGGTCATTCCGCAGGCTACATCGTGCAGACGCAGCTCTGGCTCTGTTCTCTCCCCATCTTCCGTATATGTCCAGGTTACCATATCCCCATTGGTTAAAATCGCCATGCAGTTCTGAACATATTGAACGTCTTCAAGAATTTTTTCTGGGGTCGATGATACGACCCCCCACTCCCACAAAGTATGGTCTGCCTTGATAGCATATCCGCCATTCCTGTAGCAGACCGCATACAGCACATCGTCCATAATTTTTTCCGGCGGGGTATACTCTTGAGAAACGAGCTCATATACGCCAGGGACACCATTCCTGCCCATGCCCCAGCACCACAAACTGCCGTCGCCTTTCAAGGCAAGGCAATGCCATGCGGAAGTGGACGCCATAACCACATCTTCCATGAGGCGAACTGGCTGCTGTTTGTCTTCATCCGGGCCAAGGTGCCCGAAGTAATCCATCCCTATTCCCCAAAGAGTATTCTCTTTGTCAATCATAAGCGTAACCCATTGCCCGGATGATACCGCACGGATATCTGTCATAATCTCTCGCGGTTCTGTCACTGGGATATGGAGATCAGAGCCGCCTAGTGTACCGTTCTCATTATTCCCCCATCCGATAAGAGTTCCGTCCTTTCTGATGGCAAAATAAGTTTCAGAGCCACAGGCGAGCGGAACCGCCGGGGGTGTGACGGGGGCAGGCACTTCCATGCTCGGCTCTGTTGTGCCTATGGGTATAGGCGTCTCATCTAAGGGGCTACGTGGGGTGCAGGACGAGAGCAACAGGGCGATCAGAGGACCCAGGAGCAGGAGCGTGCCCAACCTCCATTTTTGTGATGTACGCATGCTTTCCTGAAGCATATACATATCACCTCTACTACAATATAATTTCGGGTTAAGACACGGCTGCAAGCCGTGTCTTTTGTCATCTCAAAACTGAAGCTGTAGAATGGAAGAGTAAATAGCCTCGCACGTATCACCTCGGTTCAGCATACTTGTAATTGAGTCCGTCAGCCGTTTCTCTCATTTCCGCCTGATCCTAATGTTGGCTGTGCACGGGAATGGCATCCATTTCACGATAACATTTCTATTTAGTAAGACTGTATCCTTTACAAAATGCAACAGCATTTTGGTTGTTTAGGGCAACCCGCCTCGCGCCAGAGTGCAAAAGGAGGCCTGCGCTGATATGCTCCCTCTATGAGGGGCAGTGAAATAAAACACTGTGAATCATGGAGGGAGCATATCAGCGTGAACCGCTCCTTCACTGTCTGCTTTTATCCTGTAAGAGCTGATATGCGGTTTTGCGGGCACGGGTGAGGGCCATACGCAGGCTGGCCGGCTTTATGTTCAACTCCCGGGCCATCTCCGCAGCGGGCAGGTTCAGTATGTAGTGCCCTTCCAGCAGATAGCGGGTTCGCTCATCCAGCTGCGTCCAGATATGGGCCAACTCCTCCAGGTCTTCCTTTTTGATAATCTGAAGTTCTATCGCCCCTCCATCCATATCAGGATCTTCATACTCCATAAACTCCTGCAGATCTGATGTGGAATGACGCCCAGAATCCCGCAGGTAATTGCGGGACTGATTCTTGGAGGCCGTTATAATATAGTTCACCAGATGACCCCGGTCTTTAAGGCGAAGCTCAGGAATTTTGTCAATCAGCCGAACCAGGGTTGACTGCATCACATCTTCTGCGGCCCATTGGTCATGGACCAGCTTGAAGATTTCATGGTACATCAGTCGATGGTAATCGACAAAGAGCTGCTCCATGAAAGTGCGGTCGTCATCATCCTCAATGACTAAGATACAGTAAGGGATCATTTTGCCTCCTTATAGTTGTACTGGCCCACAACCGTACTGAAGTGCAGATCCCGCAGCAGGAGACAGAGAGCTTTCTTACGATCCGGGGATAGTGTCTGCACGAGTTGGATCATTTCGCCAGCGGTCATGTCATCCAGCAGAGGCGCAGAAAATACGTCAGCGGGGAGATTGGAGGAACTGCGGCCCAGCAAATAATCGGTAGTGACGGAAAAATAGTCCGCTATTTTTATCAGCCGTTCCGCATCGGGCAGGTGACGGCCCGTTTCCCTTAGTTAAAGATATTGTTATCTCTGAGTGCCGAGTATCCCCGACACTCAGATGTTTGTTTTTAGTCAATCTTGCCGATGAAGCGATAGTAAATATCCACTTTCTGCTTTCGGCTGCCATCCTCGTTCTTCACAGCTTCGTGAACTACGATTTTCTCAATCAGAGTGTTCAGAAGTTCGGCGGTCAGTTCCGTCGGATTGGAACATTGCTTAATCAGTTCAATCCATCTTTCAGCATCCACCGCTGTCTGCACAGCAACTTCCATTTCTTCTCGCAGTTGCTGGATTTTATTGTCCAGCTCTCTCTGCTCTGACTGATACCTTTCGGACAGCATATTGAAATTGTATTCTGTAATTCTTCCAGCAGACCAGTCCTCGTACATCTTAGCAAACAGCCCGTCCACCTCGGCTTTACGCTTCTCAGCTTTTTTCAGTTCCGCAGCACGCTTTTTCTTCGTGGCATTGCGTTCCTTATCACTGGTGTTAAGCAGTCGTTTCAGCAGTTTTTCTTCATCCTGCTGTACCTGTTCGTACCAGTATTGCAGTCTGGAAAGTACATAAGGGTAAAGCACATCATAGCGGATGTAGTGCATGGAACACTGCCTTGTCCCTTGTCCGTTTTTGCTGCAATGATAGTAGCCGTAGGGATTCTTGTTCTGTTTGTTTTCTCCGTAGGCAAGTGACCATCCGCAATCTGCACATTTGATAAGTCCTGCGAAAATCTGCGGCTGTCCGTCTTTTCTTGACCTGCGGCGGCTGGCTATCTGCTCCTGCACCTGCCAAAATACATCCTCGGAAATGATTGCTTCGTGGGTGTTCTCCACTCTGTACCATTCTTCCTTTGGCTTGCGGACTTTCTTTTTGTTCTTGAAAGAGATATTGGTCTGCTTATTGTGTACGCTGTGACCGATATAGTTTTCATCTTTCAAGATACTTTTGACCTGTGCGACAGTCCACATATAGGCTTTTTCCTCCGGCGCTCCGGCATAGATATTGGCGAAAGTGCCGTACCTCTGGAAGTTCAGCCACGCCGGAGTTGGAACCTGTTCCTCAATCAGCAACCTTGTGATTTTGGCTGCACCTGCGCCGTGCACGGCAAGGTTGAATATCTTTTCGATGATCCACTTTGTTTCTGGGTCTACCAGAAGATGACCTGTCCTGTCCGGGTCTTTGATGTACCCGATAGGGGCATAAGCTCCATAGTGTGCGCCGTTTGCAAAGCGGGTATGAAAGGCTGCCTTGACCTTTTTACTGGTCTGTCGGGCGTGCATTTCATTCAGGATATTCAGGAACGGGGCAAGCTCATTTTCGCCGTCGATGGTATCCACATTGTCATTGATGGCAATGTAGCGGACGCCGAACATGGGGAATCGTTCCTCGATGTAGAGTCCCGTGTGGAGCTGGTTCCTACCGAGGCGGCTGAGATCCTTGGTCACGATGATCCCGATCTCGCCGTTTTCCATGTCTGAGATCATCTGCTGGAACGCCGGTCTTTGGAAGTTTCCTCCCGAAAAACCGTCATCCACATAGAAGCAGGGGCTGGGGAAATGGTGATCTTCCGCGAATTTCTGCAAAATGGCTTTTTGATTTTGGATCGAGTTGGAATCGCCCTCTATCCCATCGTCCTGGCTGAGACGGCAGTAAAGAGCGGTTTTCCTGATTTGGTTTGACTGATTCATACAGTCCTCCTTTTCTTTGTCAAACCGTTCAGAGCATTGCGACACCACAATACCCCGAACGGTCTGAAATGTCCAGCACTTTACGCGCACAGCTTTCCCTGCCGAAAGTCCAGTTCCGCCAAGGCTTTCAGCTTATCCTCCACAGTTTCGCTGCCATGCCGGGGAAACACGGAGATGACTCGAATCTGTCGCCCGCAGGCTGTCTGCATCCGCTCCACGGTGATATGATCCTTATCAATGGTGATGTTGGCTTTTTGCTCCATAGGTTCTCCTTGTGTTATTTGGTTTATCGAGTTTGCCCACACGCCGCCTGTGGGGTCTCTGCCGGAGGGGATGGGCAGGGACGCTGCCCATTGCGGAAGAACGCCGCACGGTGCGGCACGGGGCGAACGGGCGTGGGTTTACTGCCCGTCCTTGTGGCTCAGATCATGGTGGGCGTTTATATGGTGGGCCTGTTCAAGAATGTGTTCCAGCAGGAAACGTATCCTGTCCGCCGCCTCCCGGTCCACTTCCTTTGCGCGGGGATTCCGCAAAATCTGGCGGATATTCTTCGACACTCATGCGGACGCAGGTCCGATGTGTCTGTTTGCTCATAAACCACCTCCAGAACGCTTCCGGCAATGTTGCCGAAAGCGGTTTTCTGCTTTTTCAGATACCCCTCACTACCCCTCCCGAAAAAACAGCGTGGTGAATACCCCGGAATCAAAAACTCCTGCAAAAGATTTAAGGTCAAGGGTGTGCAATAGACACCCTCGCCGTCCAGTCAAGGGTGTCTTATTGACACCCAAAGCGAAAAAAATCGGCAGACAGGCTCTTGTAAAGTCTGTCTGCCGATGGTAACATACCGCAAATCGAAGAAGGAGGCATGGAACATGATGGCTGCTGTTTTATCGCTGGGGCTGGCGCTGCTGGGAGGAATCATCTGTCTGGTGCAGACGCTGCGGCTGTCCGTACCGCTGCTGTATGGAGCATTGGTCATCACAGTATTCCGCCCGTGGTATCTGGCCCATACCGCTCTGGCGGACGGGATTTTCCTTGTGCTGGTGGGGCTTGCGGCACTTTCCTAGGCGGTGACGCTGATTCGTGTAGTGCGGGAGATGATCTGGTAAAGTAAGGGTTGGCAAGATTGCCAACCCTTACTTTTAGACAACTTTGTCAAAAAGTCTGACCGGGTTCGGAGATTTCACCGAACCCGGTTTTCAGCGTCTACCGCTTTTGACAAGATTGTCTGAAGCGCTTTAGAGCGCTCCACTGTGATCGGGTTCGGCCATATTGCCAAACCCGATTTTATATGCTACTTTCCGGCAATGCTGCCGAGAAGTTTCCGCCCGCGGGCGGCAGGGGCTTTTTGAATAGTGCCGATAATACTCCTTATGAGAAAAACGGCGATGAAGTGCGGTCGCTGGCGGATGCGGTAAAATCTACACGCACATAATGCGTGGTGGAATCCAGCTACTCATGACCAAGGATATCTGCAGTCAGCTTAATACCCGCTCCGCAGTTATAGATATTGGAATCTGCGGTTCTTCTGATACTAAGTTCTTCGGCAACGAGGACTGACCGATCGGTCTTTCCTTTTTTGAAGCAGCGTGTTATACTATGGAAAATAGTGTAACGCGCTGCTTTTTTTCAGCAGGCGGAGGGAGTTAGAAACAATGATTTATCACTGCGAGGATCACACCTGTAATTATTGGGATGAAGGCGAAAAGCTGCCGGAGCGCTGTCCGCAGTGCGGCCGGAAATTGCTGCGCGCCAACGAGGCCGATATGACCGGAGATGATTGGACGGCTTTAGGCAACACCCTTTGGGATGCAGAGGCATCGGATAAAAAGCGCATGGTGGATTGTTTTCGGAAAGCTGCATATCTCGGCAGCGCATGGGGCGTATGCAATCTGGGCATCTGCATGGAGCAGGGAAACGGCGTGGAGGCGGATCCGGTTCAGGCTTTTTGGCTTTATCAGCAGGCGGTGGAAATGGGGAGCCTGAATGCGGTGTGCTGCTTGGGCGTGTGCTATGAATACGGCATCGGCACGGCTCCGGACGCGAAACAAGCTGCCGAGTTATACTGCAAGGCGGCGGAATACGGTTCGCCCCGCGGACAGATGCTGCTCGCCCACGCCTTCCACGACGGGATCGGCGTGGAAGCCGACGCTGCCGAGGCCGTGCACTGGGTGCGCGCGGCGGCGTATCAGCGTTACGGTGAAGGTATGTACTGGCTGGGCGTATGCTATGAATACGGCGACGGCGTGGAGCAAAACTGGGAGCATGCTGTGCATTGGTTCCGCGAGGCGGCAGAGAGTGGCGTGAGCGCGGCAATGACGGCTCTGGGCTGGTGCTATGAAAAGGGCTGCGGCGTGGAGCAGAGTTGGGAGCAGGCCTTTTCCTGGTATCGCAGAGGTGCGGAGTGCGGCAATCCGGTTAGCATGAGCAATCTGGGCTTGTGCTATAAAAGGGGATATGGCGTGGAGCAGAATTGGCAGGAAGCCATAAAATGGTATGAGCAGGGCGCACAGTGTGGCGATTTGCAATCCATGAATAATCTGGCATGCTGCTACGAGGACGGCGAAGGCGTGGAACAGAACGAAGAAAGGGCGCTTTACTGGTACCGGCGGGGAGCTGAGGCAGGAAGTGATTACTGCATGTACTGCCTTGGCTGGAATTACAGCAATGGCGAAGGCGTGGAACAAAATATGACGGAAGCGATCCGTTGGTATACTGCTGCCGCCGAGGGCGGGAATGCTGATGCCATGCATGATCTCGGCTGGCTTTACGACCACGGCGAAGGCGTGGAACAGGATATGAAAAAGGCAATTTGCTGGTACGAACGAGCAGCAGAGCAGAACTGCCCGGCTGCCATGAATAGCCTGGGCGAATGTTATGCGATGGGACGGGGCGTGCCGCGGGATTTGGAAACGGCCATGGAATGGTATCGCCGCGCGGCGGAGCTGGGCGAAGCCATGGCGGATTACAACATGGGATGGCATTTGGAGCAGGCAGGGAAGCTGTCTGAGGCGTATGCCCATTACCGCAAAGCTGCCGATGGGAATGACGACAGCGCCTGGTGGGCGTTGGGGCGTTTTTATGAAAACGGCGTCGTCGTTGCGCAGGACGGAAAGGAAGCGCGCCGCTGCTATGAAACTGGCGAGAAATTGGGCAGTGTGAAATGCAAAATGCGCTTGGCGCGCTGCAAGCTTTTGGGTATCGGCGGCCGCAGGGCAAAGAAAGCCGGTTTGGATCTATGCCGTCAGGCGTTGGAATTGGCAAAGGAGAGCAGTGAAAAAGAGGATTACGGCTATGAAGCCGAAATGAATCTTTTGCGGCGTACCATTGCGGAAAACGAATCATAAAGGACGAAAAAAGGGACGCTTCGGCGCAATGTCATTAAGTTAATCTAAGGCAATACCGCACAAAAAGTGTCAGGAACGGCAGGATGTGATATAATAGCATTATGGATACTGTGTTTATTATCTTTCGCCTCGACAATAGCCAGCGGAATATTGGGCTTGTAATAAAGCAAATAATCTGTGCGCTTTCTCTTGCCTCTGGCTGTAACATTTCCCCGGACGATGACACGACCATCCGTGAAATTATATTCCATCTTAATTTGCTTAAGTTTGTCCCAACCAGCACCCTCAATTGCCAGAGTAATATACTGCAATTTGATGTCTTCCTCAGTCATCTCTTGTTTCTTCATAAGTTCGCTCACAGTGATCCTCCCTTCAACTTCCGATAAGGTGCAATTATGAGAACTTTCATTTGTGAGTAGATTGTACCAGATTGATAGCCTGTTTTCAACGAAAAAGCCACTGGCTTCGAATAGTCCGAAGCCAGTGACTTTTTAATGCTACTTGAACGGCGATTTGTTGTGTTGTCCTTATTCGTGGTGACCTTTATTCCCGGGAGGTTTATTTTAGTGCACCTGATAAGAAGCGTTGAATCTGGCAGGGAGCACTGCCCGCAAGGCTCATTTTGCATGTGACATCCCGTCGGGAGCAACGTGCAAAGGTGACCTGTGCCGCATAGGACATACCGCTGCCCGCATATAGTGAAACGAAGGAATAGCAGGCGGTTTATGAGATGCTTAACTATATCTGGGCAGGAATGATCCTGTTAGGCGTGATCTATGGTGTCTGTACCGGGCAGATGAGCGCACTGACGGGAGGTGCGTTAGACAGTGCCAGAGAGGCCGTGAGCCTCTGCATCACCATGGCGGGGGTCATGGCATTGTGGATGGGACTGATGGAGATCGCGCAGGAATCCGGCATGATCACGAAAATGACAAAAGGGATTCGCCCCTTTCTGAAATTCATGTTCCCCAGGCTCCCGGAGGATCACCCGGCAGGGGAATACATAACCACGAATCTCATTGCTAATGTCCTGGGGCTTGGCTGGGCCTGCACGCCGGCTGGATTAAAGGCCATGGAGCAGCTGGCGGAGCTGGAGAAACAGAGGGCAGAACAGCGACGGATAGAGCAGCAGAGGATGCAGCCTGTGAACAGGCAGTTACGACCAGTGGCAGGGCAGGGGACGGAGAAAGGACGACAGGGATCGGAGGATCGGCGGTATGGAGCAGAGGCCACGGCAGCCAGCAACGAAATGTGCACCTTCCTGATTCTGAATATTTCATCCTTACAGCTGATCCCGGTCAATATGATCGCCTATCGCAGCCAGTACGGCAGCGCCAATCCGGCGGTGATCATTGCTCCGGCGCTGGTGGCCACACTGTTCAGTACGATCATTGCCATCATTTACTGTAAATGGAAGGACAGGTGAGGATCATGATGAACACATTGACACACATGTCAGATATTATGATTCCCATGGTGATTTTCTGGATCGTGGGTTATGGGATGGTCTCGGGGGTGAAGGTCTATGAGACTTTTTTGAAAGGGGCCAAAGAGGGCCTGCGCATCGTTGTGGAGATCCTTCCGACACTGGTAGGATTGATGATGGCAGTGGGGATTCTCAGGACCTCCGGCTTTTTTGACCTGCTGGGGCATCTGATTGGACCTGCCACACAGGCGGTGGGACTTCCGGCACAGCTGATACCGCTCCTTATTGTGAAAATGTTCTCTTCCTCTGCGGCAACCGGGCTGGTACTGGATATTTTTAAGACCTGTGGGCCGGATTCTTATGCCGGGATGCTGACTTCGATCCTCATGAGCTGTACCGAGACTATTTTTTACACCATGAGCGTGTATTTTCTGGCAGCAAAAGTAACAAAAACCCGCTACACGCTGCCGGGGGCATTGCTGGCAACGTTAGCGGGAACAGTGGCAAGTATTTTCCTTGCGGGAAAAATGTGATGATAATCCCACGATATGCGAATATTGGGTAGAATTGTGAGAGTGCGCAGCACGGAACAATTCGTGGGCATCATATAACTAAATCAACTGCAAGCTTCGCAAGATGAACAAGAACACCGTCAGGGTGATGGAACTTAAAAAAGTGGTGGCTACGACCACACTGGAAGTCAAAGTTCCTTCGTGGTTCATGTTTTTTGCCATGATATAGCAGCTGACAGTGGTGGGAGAGCCCAGCATAATGAGGATCGCCACCAGTTTTTCTCCGGTGAAGCCGAAATACACGGCAAGCGGCAGAAACAGAGCGGGCCATATTACCAGCTTTAACACGGTTGCCACTCCGGTGGGGGCT
>OGEP01001937.1_pt1 | contig 20128 bp, 19 predicted proteins | sample 1570721 | NCBI WGS metagenome assembly OGEP01 (sample SAMEA2582131, study PRJEB24529) | metagenome | biome: Human gut stool | place: China | collected 2011 | reverse complement strand
CACTTGGCTCGTTCAATATTTTGTATGGAAACGCAAAGTGAAAAGAATGAATGACAGAGTTCGAAACAGTAATAACGTAAAATGAGCATAACCTTCACAACGGCAACTTCCGGTTTTTGAAACTGGAAAATCGGAAGCTGAGGAGATAGACTATTGAGAACATATGAGAATAAAGACGAGCTTAAAAACGAGATAAATAAAAGCTTTGCAAAATATATTTCAGAATTTAATGATATTCCGGAGCATTTAAAAGATAAGAGAATTGATGAGATCGATCGAACTCCGGCAGAAAATCTTGCTTATCAGGTTGGCTGGACAACTCTTGTTATTAAATGGGAATCAGACGAAAGAAAGGGTATTCCTGTTAAAACTCCTTCGGATAATTTTAAGTGGAATCAGCTTGGCGAATTATATCAATGGTTCACAGATACATATGCTCAGCTGTCACTGCAAGAATTGAAAGACAGATTGAATGAGAATATCAACTCTATTTATGCAATGATTGATTCTCTGAGTGAGGAAGAATTATTTAAACCACATATGAGAAAATGGGCTGACGAAGCAACTAAAACAGCTGTCTGGGAAGTATACAAATTCATACATGTTAATACAGTTGCTCCGTTCGGAACCTTTAGAACCAAGATTAGAAAATGGAAAAAGATTGCACTATAACTTCAAGTTTGCCAACTTGCCCTTTGAGAGAGGAAAAATCCTTTTATCAAAAGTTTGTGCGATACTGAATGTTATGTTAAGATAGCAAGCATAGCGAGTGGGCAATTCCAGTCGGAGTTGCCCATTTTCAAAAGTATGATAAAAGTCTAAAATGAAATTTGATAGAGTGGCTGATATGAAGATTCGGGAAATCAAAGAAAATAAAAAACAATTCCTTTCATTATTGCTTTTGGCAGATGAACAGGAGAATATGATAGACCGCTATCTTGAAAAAGGCACTATGTATGTGCTTGACGATAACGGCGTGAAAGCTGAATGTGTCGTCACCGATGAGGGCGATGGTATTCTTGAAATAAAGAATATTGCGACCGTTCCAGAATATCAAGGCAATGGATATGCCAAAAACCTAATTGATTTTATTGTTAAAGAGTATGCCGACAAATATTCCGTTTTACAGGTCGGAACCGGCGACAGCCCTCTGACAGTTCCATTCTATGAAAAGTGCGGTTTTGTTCGTTCTCATATTATACCGAACTTTTTTACAAATAATTACGACCACCCGATATTTGAATGTGGCGTCAAGCTTACAGATATGGTGATTTTTCAAAGAAACCTATAAATTAATTCATTCAAGCTCTTTGAGAGAGGAGAAATCCTTTTCTCAAAAGGTTGTGCGATACTGAATGTTATGTTAAGATAGCAAGTATAGCGAGTGGGCAATTCCAATCGGGATTGCCCATTTTCTAAATGAAGTACAAATCGAATGTTGGAGGTGTTATGAATGAAAAATAAGAAATTTCCATTTTCAGATGCTCCTAATACAGCGTGCTTTACTTGCTGTCATGTATTAGAGGAAAATAAACCTATATTATATGTTTCTCATGATGAAGATGGATATTGGCAGTTCCTATGTGGTGGAAACCATAAGGAAGAAGATGCAAGAGTGGTTTCATTAGCATCCATTTTAAGTATTGATGAAACAATGGGTGATTTAGCAGAATTGGATTATGGTGAATGTGCGGAAGCAGAAAGTGTTACAAGTGATTGGATTGTAAGACGTATGAATAAATAAAATTTTAGTGTGTCAACTTGCCCTTTGAGAGAGGAGAAATCTTTTCTCAAAGGGCTTTTTTGATTTTGCAAATACTCGCGATATGCAAGTCAAACACCATAATTTATATCCCCTCCGTTATCTGTCTCACTTGCAATGGTGATTCCCCACGGTGTGGGGAAATGTCGCGGAGCGACAAAAAAGGCTCCCTTGAAAAGGGAGCTGGCTACGAACGAAGTGAGTAGACTGAGGGATTAAAAAGTAATTTGCTTTCTATATAAATTCCGTATAACCCCTATGAAATCCCTCCGGCTTGCCTTACGGCAACCCACCTCCCTTTACAAGGGAGGCAGAATCCCTCCGGCTTGCCTTGCGGCAACCCACCTCCCTTTACAAGGGAGGCAAAATCCCTCAGGCTTGCCTTGACGGCGATACGCATTCATTTGCAAGAGAGGTGAAAGGTGCACGGAGGGAGAAATTCAACCGTTATTTTTTATCATACGTGTTTTTTTGAACTGCAAGCCGAAGCTTTTTAACTTATTATTATGACATTTTGCAAAAGAGCGGTTAAAAAGCAAAAAAATGAGCCTGATTTGTCACTTTGTTAAATTATTAATATATAAATATAAATACTAATAATCAACATCATTGCTATTAATGACGCTTTTCTTTATTGATATTGTTCAAAAACCGATATTGATATTTATTAAAAATATCAATAGAAATATTAATACTAAGGTGATAGAATAAGGACAGCAGATGAAAATAAATGCTAAAGAGAATTTAATGAAAGGCGGCTGTTTAATATGCTTGAAAGACAAAAAGAAATCGTAGTGGAGGTTGGTAAGTACTTATTTGAAAGAGGCTTTACACAGCTTTCCGGAGGAAATATAAGCGTCAGAGATCCGCAGACAAACCTTGTGGCGATAAAGCCGAGCGGCGTGGCTTACGGCGTTATGAAGCCCGAGGATATAATTATTGTCGATATTAACGGAAACGTGGTTGAGGGCTCGCTTAGTCCTTCCATCGAGACCGGTATGCATACCGGCGTATACAGAAACAGACCCGACGTAAATGCGGTTATTCATTGCCATACACCTTATGTAATTGCTTGGTCGCTGAAGAATGAACCGTATATTCCGACGGTGACAGTCAGTCAGTATGTGACGAACGGTGCCATTAAAGTCGCTCCGCTTGAGGGAGCGGGCTCACCGAATCTTGCGAAGGCGGCTGTCGAAACACTCGGCCCCGATTACGCAATCGGATTAAAGGGTCACGGCCTGCTTGCCTGCGGTCCTGATATGAAATGGGCGCTCGAGGCGGCGCTTGTAACCGAAGACGCGGCTAAAATCGCTTGCACCTGTAAGGCCATGGGCGGTGAAACCTGCTTCTTTGACAAAGAGCTCGGTGATATGGAGGGCTTTGACGCTCTCGCGAGAATCGCCGGTCTTTAAAGCTTGATTCTGTGTAATTTTTCAGAATAGATAAAAAGAGAGATTTCTCCTGTCAGCTTGATTTTGTATTTCGTTACCCCGATGCGCATAATAATTTCAGGAGAAGTCTCTTTTTTATTTTTATCGGCAGATTGTGATACTTTCGGAGGAGAAAAAATGATTAAAATAGGACTCGCTGCAACAAATGATGCTGCAGGTCTTGACAATAAAAATGTTTCGGCATTTATCGAATTGGCTCAAAAAAACGACTGCGAGGTTATAAAAGGCGAGTCGGCGTTTTTTGAGCCTGAGGAAGCTAAAAGGGTTGCAAACGGGCTTAAGGATTGCGATTTGATTGTTGTAACGGTCAAGGGCTTTACATGGTTCGGTGAGTGTATAAACGAGTTTACAAAGCTCGGTGTGCCGGTTTGCTGCTGGGCTGTTCCTGAGCCGAAAAAAGAGGGAGTGCTGCTCTTTAATTCGATGACGGGACTCAATCTTTTCACAAGTGTGGCAAATTCGGGACGCGAAATACCCGCCGTGAAATGGCTGTACGGAAACGCGGACGATACCCTTTTTGTAAACAGATTTCTTACTACCGTCGGGGCGATAAGATGTCTAAAGGCAATTAAGGGTAAGAAGATTGCGATTGCCGGAGGCGTTGCCGAGGGATTTGTCAATCTTGAATACGATAAGAAAAAGGTCGAAAGACGTTTCGGCATAACAATAGAAGAAACGGACATTGACAAAATCATTGACGCGGTTCTTGAAATGAAGGATGAAGAAATAGCCGAGCTTGCCGCGGAGATAAAAAGCAGCGCAAGCTCGTTTACCGCAGACGAGGAAAGATTTGTAAAATCATGCAAGCTTATCTGTGTTTTGAAAAGATATTTTGAAGAAAACAATTACGCGGGAATGGCTGTTGCGTGTTGGACACGCTTCCAAGAGAGATTGGATATTTTCCCGTGTATGGCATACGGCTACCTTTGTGATCACGGGTACCCCGTTGCCTGCGAGGGCGACCTGCTCGGACTCATAAGTATGATTATGCTTTCGGGCGCAACGCAAAAAAGAGCCGCTCTTATGGATATGGTGCAGGTGGATCCCGAGTTCGGCGGCGTTGTTTGGTGGCATTGCGGAATAGGCTTGCCGAGCTATGCAAATGAAAACGGAATGAAAATAAAAGAATACCCGTGTGCTCCCGGTGCTCCGCAGGATCCCGGCACGGTAGGAGATTTGATATTCAACAAACAAAAAGCGAGTATTTTCCGTGTCGCGGACAACGGCGACCGTTTCTTCGCCTTGAGTGCCGAAATAGGAAAACAGCGTGACAAGGGTCACGACGGCGTCAGGGCGTGGTTTACGGAGCTGCAAATGGATGAAGAGCCCGTAAGCATTCCGGAGTTTTTAGAAACATTTACAAAAAATGCGCTTCCGCACCATTACGCAATGTCGGGCGGACGCGGAGAGGCAATGCTGATTGAAGCTTGTAAGCTGCTCGGGATGCAGGGAATAAAAAAAGAAAAATACCATGATTATTTATAAGTAAAGCAGGAGGCACGAAGTGAAAGCGATAGTAGCATACGGAGCAAAGGATTACAGATTTTGCGAGGTGGATACACCTAAGGTCGGAGAGGGAGAAATACTTATAAAAATTGAAGCCGCCGGAATCTGCGCTTCGGACAGAGCGGTTTATATGGGCGGCGACCCGTGGGGAGGCATTGAGTCTCCGAGAGTACCCGGACACGAATTCGTGGGAACAGTCGAAGAAATCGGCCCCGGGGCGGAGGAAAAAGGCTTTGTTCGCGGAGACCGGGTTACGGCGGAGTGCATAATGCCGTGCGGAAAGTGTTATTACTGCAAGAAGGGCCTTTATCATCTTTGCGATGATGAAAACGGATTCCTTGAGGGCGGCTTTGCCGAATATATGCTTCTTCCGAAAAACGCATTGATTCACAAGGTTTCAAAAGACATTCCGGCAGTCGAGGCCGCTCTTTGCGAGCCGTTGTCATGCTCCGCATATGCGGTCAACCAAACCGGAATGGGGATGGAAGACACTGTCGTTGTTTCGGGACTCGGAGCTATAGGTATGGGAATGCTTCAGTTTGCTCTTCTTCGAAATCCGAAGAGAGTAATAGGAATAGATACCAACGACGCTCTTTGCGAAATCGCCAAAAAGCTCGGAGCGGCAGAGGTCTTAAATCCAATGAAGGAAGACGTCACAAAAAGAATTATGGAGTTAACCGACGGAGTGGGCTGCGACATATATATGGAGGCGACCGGAAATCCCGCTTCGGTGGAAACGGGAATGAACTGTCTGAGAAAACAGGGAATGCTCTTTATTTACAGCGTGTTTAAGAAAAAAGCAGAAATTGACCTTAATCAGATAAGTGAATTTAAAGAGCTTCGTGTAATCGGAGGGCATTTGAGCCCCGGAGCTTTTCCGTACACAATAGATTGTCTGGAAAAAGGCAAAATAAATGCAAAGGTTATGGTAACCGATATCTTTGCTTTAAATGAAATTGATGAGGCCATGTCGGCGAAAAAGCCGGACAGAGTTTCAATTAAAACGGTTTTAGTGCCATAAGAAGGGGATAGTCACAATGAAAATATGGATTACAGCACCGTTTCAGGAGCTTTATCTTGAAAAGCTGAAAAAAGACAACGAGGTTTGCTATGAAAACTGGTTCGATACGGGAATCGTAAGAGAGGGCAAAGAGCTGGCAAAGCTTTTAAACGAAAAAGGAACTGAAATATTCGTAACCGAGGAGGATGTTGTTCAAAAGGAAGTTTTTGAACAATGCCCGATGCTCAAAATGCTTGTTGTCTGCAGAGCAGGTACCTCAAATATCGATCTCGACGCCGCAAAAAGGAACAATGTTATAGTTGTCAACACTCCGGGAAGAAATGCGGTAGGCGTTGCCGAAATGGTTGTCGGAATGATGATCAGCGTCTCAAGAAATTTCTATAAGGGTGAAAAAATGATACGCGACGGAGGCTGGACCGAGGATTATTATTTCAAATCCTTCGGAACGGAGCTTGACGGCAGCACAGTCGGCTTTGTGGGCTTCGGAAACGTTGCCAAGGAAACAGCAAAACGCCTTTCGGCATTCAATATGAGAATTTTAGCTTATGACCCATATGTTTCTGCAGAGGCTATGAAGGAATACGGAGCAGAAAAGACGGAGGACCTGAAAAAGCTGGTTTCGGAGAGCGACTACGTATCAAACCACTTGCCGGTAACCCCCGATACAAGAGGGATGCTTGATAAGGATCTCCTGTCAAATATGAAGGAAACGGCATATTTCATCAATTCGGCAAGAACCGCTACGACAAACGAAGAGGACGTTCTTGATCTCCTCCGCGAAAAGAAAATAGCGGGAGCCGCATTTGACGTATACGGAAAAGAACCGCTCAGCGCGGACAGCCCGTATTTGGAGCTTGAAAACACTGAGCTTCTTCCGCATATCGGAGGCTCTACATACAACGCTATCGCAAAGCACTCAAAAATGTGCTTTGAGGCCGTGAGGGCATTTACCGAAAATACAAAAATCGATAACAGAGTTGTATAGACTTAGGAGAATAAAGTGAAAAAGTACGCTATGGTTTTCGATGCAGGCACGGGAGCAGGCAGATGTAATCTCTTTGATATGTCAGGCCGTTTGGTTTCCTATGCTTACAGAGAATGGGAATACCTGAAGGACCTTTCCTCAAGCAACAAAGAGGCTATGCTTTTTGATGCGGAGCAATTTAAAAAAATCCTGTTTTCGCTTTGCCGCAAGGTAATAACGCAGGCAGGAATATCCGCCGATGAAATTGTTGCCGTGAGTGCTACCTCTCAAAGAGAGGGCATGGTTTGGCTTGACCGTTTCGGTAAAGAGATATATGCAGCTCCCAGCGTAGATTTAAGGGGAGAGGAAGCGGCAGATATTCTGTCGGGTAAGGAGCAGTTCATAAAAGAAATAACCGGCTTGCCTGTTTCCGGAATGTTCGGTCTCGCAAGACTGCTGTGGTACAAAAAATTTAACGAAGCTGTTTATGACCGAATTGATACGGTTATGATGATAAGCGATTGGATATGTTATTTACTGTGCGGCAGCAAGGTCAGCGAGCCGTCTGTTGCCTCCTCGTCGCAATTATTTGATGTCAAAAACGGCAAGTGGTCATCTGAGCTGCTGAAATCTGTGGGACTCAGAACCGATATATTTTCGGAAATATCCGATTTCGGAGAGCAAATCGGCACTGTCACAAAGGAAGCGGCTTGTGAAACAGGACTTAAGGAGGGTACGCCTGTAATTTGCGGAGCAGCAGATTCTCAGGCCGGCCTTGTAGGGATGAATGTGCTGAAAAGCGGAATGCTTGCAGCCGTTGCCGGGACGACAACTCCGGTAATGCGCGTTACGGACAGATACGAAATCGATGAATTTGCTTTTACAAACCGCCATGGTGTACCCGGTTTGTGGCTGCAAGAGGGAAACGCGGGAATTACCGGGCTCGCTTTGAGATGGGTAAGAGACTTGTTCCGTACGGATTATGAAATAATGACGCAGGAAGCAATGTCGGTACCGCTCGGCTGTGACGGTATGCGGTGCTTTTCGGGACACGAAATTGCAGGCCGAAGGTCTTCAACATGCCGCTCGGGATTTGTATTCCCCACTCCATGGGTTCTGGACAGCTATAAGCGAGGCCATTTTTTCAGAGCGGTATACGAGGCAAACTGTTATGCCGTGCGTGCAAATCTCGAAGCGATAAAGGCTGATTCGGAAGCTCCGCTGTATGTATGCGGCGGACAGACCGCATCCGATTTTTATAACGGCATACTAGCGGATGTATGCGGCAGACAGGTAATTACGCAAAAGGAAAGAGAGATTACCGGCCTCGGTATTGCCATGGGTGCTTTTACAGGCGTCGGACTTTACAAGGACATCAGAGAAGCAGCGGCGGAAATGAGCTTCGCGGGGAAAATATACGAACCGAAGCACGACTGTCAAGCGTTCTATGAGGATTGGTTGGAAAAGTATTAAAAGGGAGATGAAACGATGATTAACTCATTTACACACTATTTAAAAACAACAATTGAATTCGGTAACGGAAAACGTTTCGAAATTAAGAATTTGATTGAAGAAAAAAACGCAAAAAAAGTATTGCTTGTATGCGACCCTACGGTATATAAGCTCGGAATTGCAAACGATATTATCGCTTCTGTCGAAGAGGCAGGCGCATCAGCCGTCGCGTTTACAGAGGTGGAGCCGGACCCGAGGGTTGCAACGGTTGATAAGTGCGGAGCTCTTTGCAAGGCGGAAAAATGCGACCTTGTTATCGTTGCAGGCGGCGGAAGCTCCATGGATATAGCGAAGGGTGCCGCAATTCTTGCCACAAACGAGGGCAGTATTCATGATTATCTCGCGGGACGCGGAGAGGAAATAAAGGAGCCGGTAAATCCTCCGATTCCTTTGATTGCGATTCCCACAACATCGGGCTCGGGCTCCGAGGTTTCGGAGTGTATCGTAATTGTCGATACTAACAATATTAAGGATATTATGTTCAGCCCGATGCTTGCGGCAACATATGCGGTTGTCGATCCGGAGCTTACATACAGTGTTCCGAAAAACACGACGATTAATACGGGACTCGACGTTTTATCACATGCGCTTGAGGCTTATTCTTCGGTTATGGATGATGCCGTGGCAGAGCTTATGGCGCTGGAGGCTTTGAGAATCGTCTTTAGGAGTCTCCCGCTTTGTGTGAACGAAAACGATAAAGCTGCACGCAACGAAATGGCTTACGCGTCACTTCTTGCAGGCGTGGCACAGAGCAAGTGCGGATGCGTTATTCCGCATGCGGCAAGCTGTCCGTTGACGGTTTACCATAATGTGCCGCACGGACTCGGTTGCGGTGTGCTTCAAATTCCGACTATTGATTATAACCGTGACGTGTGCAAGGAGAAGTACAAAAGAGTGCTGGAGTATATCGGTGCAAAGCTCCCCGAACACGCGCAGCCTGCGGATGTACTGATAGAAAAAGTCAGGGAACTGTTCAGGGCTGTCGGAACAGAAGAAAAGCTTGATATAGGAGCCGTTACCGAGGATGAGCTTAAAAAATATGCAAAAGACGCTATGATGGATGACGGCGTTAACGTGAATCCGAGAGCAGTCGGCGAAGAGGATCTGATGAGGATCTATAAAATGATTTTGAAATAATTTTTTGTATTTTAAATACAATGAAAAACAAGGAGGAAAAACATGAATAATTGGACAAGTCCACGCCCGTCGATGATCGACTTGGGCAAAAAATCAAAGGTTGCCCTTCTCGCGGGATGCGGCGGCGGAGGAGACATCATGAACACGATTCCCGTTATGAATCTCCTTAAAAAGCTCGGTGTTGAAAAATTTGTTTTGGCAGACATCGGCTGCAAATGGTGGGAGTTTAACGGAGAAATGGCTCTCGGAGGAGAGGTTATCGATCTCGATTGGCTCCAGCCGTCCGAAAGGCTCAGCGAAAACGTGGCGATTATCAGCAAGGAAACAAAGGTTGTGGGAGGCCATGGAAAAGGCGAATATCTGCACGAATCTTTGATGAAAAATGTCCTTGAGGATACCGTTATTGCCACAATAAGCATTCGCAAGGGTGTTCCCGGCATTATGCAGGGCTTTAGGGACCTTATCGCGGAATACGGAGCGGATTTGTTTGTTACGGTGGATATCGGAGCTGACGCGTTTTTCACCGGAACGGAAACACAGGTACAGTCTCCGTTGATAGACGCTATCTCTATTCTTTGCGCTTCGGAGCTTGAAATTCCCGGTGTGTACGGTGTAAATGCAATCGGCGGCGATGCCGAAATGCCGATGGCTCATATCATAAGAAACATCGGAATGGCTATGCAAAAGGGCGCGTTTATCGGCGGTAACGGACTTACTCAGGAGGATATAAACACTTACGGCGAAATCCTCAAGTGGATTCCGGGCGAGGAAGTCGAAAAATGGCCGTATGAGGCGGCACAGGGACATTTCGGAACCTTCTACTGCAAACGTCTTTGGTCTGTTGAAATGACACCTGCGGCAGCGTTCACCTTCTTCTTTGACCCCGATATTTTAAGAGAAGTAAATCCTATCGTTAATGCGATAAAGGATACAAAAACCTTACAGCAGGCTGAAGAAATAATTATGAAGGATTTCAACCTGTTCCCCGAAACAAGGCTTCCGGTAAACATAACGGCGCCGACCGCACCGCAAATTCCGGATTAACGCTTTAGCCGGCATATATTTGTTGGAGGAGATTCTAAAATGGAAAAGAATAATAAAAAGAGAGTTTTTACGGGCACAGTTGCTATGCTTGTTATACTGTTCGGATTGTTGCGAATCGCAATTTTCACGGGATACCATATGGTTACGCCGTTCCTTCCCGAAATCGCAAGAAATTTGGACACGACAATCGTTGTTATCGGTCTTGCCATCTCTATCAGATCGGCAATGGGATTTTTAGGACCTGTATGGGGCGGTATTATTGACTTGTTCGGAAAGAAGAATTCGCTTTTAATAGCATTGCTCACATTTGCGGCAAGCTATGCGGCTATATACTTCTTCCCAAGCTTCCCTTGCTTTGTTGTCGCGTTACCCATTTCCTATGCCGCGACACTCACCTTTGACTCGGCAATGTACTCTTACCTCAGCGAAATGATTCCTTACGAGGGCAGAGGCCGTATGACTGCGGTTCTTGAAGCCGCATACGCACTCGGCTTTATGATAGGCTCACCGGTTGCAGGTGTTCTTATGGAAAACTTCGGCTGGGCTGTACCGTTTGTCTTAATGGCAGGCATCGCCGTTGTTTTTGCAATCGCTTTAGGTTTTATTCTCCCGAAGGAAGGAGAAAAACGGTTCGGTATCGACGCAACCGTTTCTCACGAGATGCAAGAGAACAAGGCGGAAAAGGGCTCATATTTCCACAGACTTTCGCTCGTACTCAAGGATAAAAATGCCTTGGCAGCCCTTCTTACCGGCTCGCTTCTGATGGGCGGTAACTGGTTCTGCCAGACAATGTACGGCGGTTGGCTTGAAGATAATTTCGACCAGGGCTTATCGGAGATCGGCTTTATTTCCGCGGCATTCGGATTAGCGGTATTTGTCGGCTCGCTCCTTTGCCTTACTCTTACAGACAAGCTCGGAAAAACAAAAGCCATGAAGCTCGGTGCCATTGTGACTATATGCGGAGGCGTAATAGCCGCATTCACCAACCAAAAATCGCTTATTATCGGAAGCATCGGTCTTTTCCTTTACTTTGCATTCGTCGAATTTGCAACAGAGGCTTGTATTTCTCTGTGCACGGATGTAAGAGCTGAAATACGCGGAACCGTAATAGGTTCAAGCTTCGGCGCGCTTGCGATAGGCAGCACGATAGGAACCGGTGTGTCACCCGTTCTTTACACGAAGTTCGGATATACTCCGTGTATTATCGTAGGTACGGTTATTATAGCCATAGCTTTGCTTGTTATTGCTAAGGTTCTGACTCCCGGTTTTGCCAATAAGGAGAAAAACTGATTATACATTTAGCGTTTCCCTGTGTTCGATGTCTGTCGGATATTTATTTGCCGTAACGGTTGACAGTAATAAAGAATTAATAATATAATACATATGGATAGTCTTATTAATAAAATGCATAGGGGAGTATAAATGTGAAGAAGAATATAACAATAACGATTGACGAAGAATTGATCAAAGTTGCAGAAAGGTATGAGGCCGAAACGGCAAAGAGCGTCTCACACTTTTTCGAACACGCGGGATATTTGATGATTGCGAGATACAGTGTTGCATCAGGCGGCGGCCTGTCCTTTGAAAAGGGAAAAGAAGCTATGCAGCTTGATGCAATAACTGTTGAAAATCGGGTGCTTTACGGTCAAGCGGAGACAGCCGTTCCGGCTAAAGAACCGATGTCAAACAAGAAAATTGTAAAGGCTTTTTCCGAATATCTTTACAAGTATCTTGAAGGTGTTACCGATGAGTATCACTGGTCATACGAGGTGGACCCCGAAAGCCATGTGAGCTGGATGAGTCCGGAATTGTTCTCCGGTGAGACGAACGATGACAGTAACAGGTTCCTCGAATGCTGCGGAGAGGCACTTAACCGAGGAATAGATACCGATGACAGCAAGCTTGTTTTTGAAGCTGTCAGACTGTGTATGGATTGGGCGGGAGCTTTTTATGATTTCAGACACGGACCGCAAAAGGGAAACGAAACTGTTGTAAAAAAACTCTTTGACGACGGCACTATTGTTGAATTTATGCGGAAAAGCAGGGATTATATTTTATCCGGAAATATTGAGTCGCTTGAGTATTATACTTCCGGTTGGGCAATTGTATGGTACGTGCTTGATCCGGATAAAATGATAATTCTCGGCTCGCGAGAGGTCTGTGGGCTGAACAAAATTCTGATTGATTTTAAAAAAGAATATAACATTGAAAAGCTACCGAGAGAAATCAACTTCGGACAGTTGGTTTATCGGGACAATAAGAGGTTTATCGAGGGAATAAAATACGTTTACACTCCTAAGGGAAAGCTCAAGATGTATAAAAAAATACTGAAGATATTAAATACCGTGAAGGACCTTGGGGGATATGCTTGCTGCCATGAAATAGACAGGAAGTTGTTTATGATCGGCAGGTAGCAGCGTTTTTGTTCCGATCCGGTGAGATATCACGGGGGAGAAACATATGAAACAAAAAAAATCTATTTCAATTATTGTAATATCATTGATACCGATATGCTTGGCAATAAATGTTGTAGGCGGAAATCTGGCTTCTGCTTTGAAAATACCGCTCTATGTTGACAGCATCGGAACCATTCTTATCGGTATGCTGTGCGGGCCTGCAATAGGTTGTCTTACGGGCGCCTTGACCGGTGTCGTATCGGGAATATTTTCACCGATTATGTTTGCGTATATTCCCGTAACGGCAATTTACGGCTTGGCTGCCGGCTTCTTGAGCAAGAAAAAAATGATGGCCAGCATACCGAAACTCATTACCAGCGGAATTATTATTGCGCTGCTTGGCGTGGTATTGTCGTCTCCTATCACCGCACTGGTGTTCGGCGGAATAACTGAGACCGGGCAAGGAGTAATTATAACATTCCTTCGCGCAACCGGACTCGGAGTGCTCCCGGCAACATTGATTTCGTCGTTCTGTACAGAATTTTTGGACAAGCTGCTTTCGTGTATCGTTTGCTACATCATCGTAAAGGGAATGTCAAACAGATATCTCAGCAAATTCCAATTAGGTCACATTTATCTTAAGGAGAAAAAAGAGAAAAATGACCTTTTTGATGATGACGATATCGCAGACGAAAATACGGATAAAAATACGGACAGCGGAGAGCCGCAATAAGAAAAATACATTGACCGGGGTGGAGATTTATGGATAGACAGGCCATAGAAGAACAATTGAAAAGACAAGGCGGCACAATTAAAGAGCTTAGTCCGATTACAAAGTTTCTGTTTGTTATTTGTACGGCTGTTTTATCGATATTGTTCGGCGGACCCGTATATATTGCGGTGATCAGCGCGGTATACATAATACTGTCTCTTTTCGCTCACGTTTTTAAAGGATTTTTTAAATCGTATTTTAAGCTTTTTGTTTTCTTTGGACTTATGCTTATTTTGATAAGCTCATTGTTCCAAAATGCCGAAGCTGAAGTGCTTCTTTCAATTGGAAAAATCTCATTATATAAGGTCGGTTTTATACGAGGCTGCAGAATGTCTTCGGTAATTCTCTCCATTGCGGGAGGACTTTTGCTCTTTACCGAGACAACGCAGGTTCAGGACCTTATGGCGGTTCTCGGCAAAATGGGTCTGTCGTCCAATGTTGTTTATATGGTAGTTGCATCCTTTCGCTCCATAAACGAATTATCGGACAAAATGGGGCAGATTCTTGAAGCTCAAAGCTCTCGAGGAATTGAAACGGAAGGCAATTTGTTTGTCAGATTAAAGGCTATTTTACCTATGCTTATCACATTGCTGCTCAGCTCTATGGTAAGCGCGGAGGAAAAAGCAATAGCTTTAGAGGCGAGATGCTTTAACTGCCATTGCAAACGCACGTCTTTAAGAGTAAACAACACAAGCAGGGCAGATGTTGTGACTATGATAGGAATAGCTTTTGTAACAGCTGCACTTATTGCCGTGAAATTCATTTTCATCAAATGATAAGGAGACAAGTATGGAAGCCGTTAAAATAAGTAATCTGTCATACAAATACCCATCTGCCGACGAATACTGCCTGAAGAACGTTTCTTTTTCCGTTTCGGAGGGAGAGGTATGTGCGATTGTCGGCCCGAACGGCTGCGGCAAAACAACGATTTGCAATATCATCCGCGGTCTTATTCCGTCTTTTCACGGCGGAGAGGTTGAAGGGTCGGTTGAAATATTCGGAAAAAGCACAAAAGAGATCAGCGAAGAAGAAAAGGCCAAAAGAATAGGCTTCGTTTTCCAAAACCCCTTTACTCAAAACAGCGGAATAAAAGAAACTGTTTTTGAAGAGATTGCCTTCGGCCTTGAAAATATGGGAGTTGACCGTGAAGAGATTATAACCAAAGTAATGGACATCATAAGCTTGCTCCAAATCGAAGCTTTTATGTTCAAGCATCCCTGTGAGCTGTCCGGCGGACAGAGACAGCGAGTCGCTTTGGCTTCCATCATTGTTCAGGACCCGGATATTATTGTTATAGACGAACCGACCTCTCAGCTCGACCCGAAGGGTACGGAGGATGTATTCGAAATAATCAAATATCTGAACAGTCAAAAGAAAACGATAGTTTTGGTTGAGCATAAGATGAATCTGATAGCCGAATATGCAGACCATATAGTATATCTCAATGACGGTTCGGTGCTGCTTGACGGATCTCCGGAGGACGTATTGTCAAGCGAACTCCTTTATGAAAAAAATCTTGATATGCCCTATGTTGCCGTTCTCGGATTTCAGGCAAGAAGCAGAGGACTTTTTATCGACAAAATCCCGACAACGGTGGATGAAGCTCTGAAAACATTTACCGAATGTGTGCAAAAATCCAAAGGAGGAAGTGACGGCTGTGGCTTATCTTGAATTGAGAGATGTTTATTTTGAATATCCAAGCGGGCATGTTGCCGTTGAAGGCGTAAGCATCTCTGCGGATTTAGGCGAAAAAATAGCGATTATAGGCGAAAACGGAGCTGGAAAAACAACAACCGCAAAGCTTATGAACGGTCTGCTTAAGCCCACAAAGGGTGAAGTGCTTATAAACGGTGTATCGACAAAAGGCAAAACGACCGCGACGATTGCGCGAAAAGTGGCTTACGTATTTCAAAACCCCGATGACCAAATTTTTAATCAGGAGGTACTGGCCGAAATTTCATACACGCCGAGATACTTTAAAGTGGATGAAGAAACGGTGAACAAGAGATTAAAAAAAGCGGTTAAATTGACGGGGCTCAAGCCGTATATCAATGAAAATCCGTACAATCTTTCGTATTCATACAGAAAGTTTGTGACGATAGCCGCGGCAATAGCGGCCGACCCGGATGTATTTGTTTTTGATGAGCCGACCGCTTGTCAGGACAGACACGGCATAAGACTATTGTCCGGAATTATCAATGCACTGTCCTCCGAGGGAAAGCTTGTAATTACCATTACACATGATATGGAATTTGTTGCCGAAAACTTCGACAGAACCGTGTGTATGGCAGACAAGCATATACTTATGGACGATAAAACGAACAGAATCCTTACCGATGACTCGCTTATGGAGAAGGCCGCATTGAAAAAACCGAACGTGTCATATCTCGCATCCGAAATGGGATTTGAAGGTGTTATTACAAGTGAAGATTTTCTTGCGGCTCTTACCGAAAATTCAAAGCGACTTTGAGCGGCGATGATGAAGTGCCGAAAGATTTGTCGGCGGCGACGCTTATGAATCGATTTTATTGCGATTGATTTTCGGAATAAGTCTCAAAAAAAGCACTGTCTTAATTTAAATCGGTTAAACAGCCCTTTGAGAGAGGAATACCCTTTCTCAAAGGGCTGATTTTTGTGTGCTGTGTGAGATGACACTTCGTAAATTACTGCCGATTGACTTTGACATACGATTTATATATAATTTATACTGAAAAATCTAATTGACAATCTCGTATGTGCATAAGCTTGCGTCGAATACAGAAGAGGCGGCGGATTTAATGTTAAGCTTATCACCTTGCCATGGCGGCTTGCGGGACCTATGTTTATTAAAGGAGTGCTTGTCAAGTGAAACACCCCCGAAACATTCGATTTAAAAGAGCTTTTAAAAATATTTTGATGCTTACGATAGCCGGAATGATAAACGCTTTCGGCATTACGATTTTTATGACCCCGGTCAAGCTGTACGACAGCGGAATTTCCGGAACGTCAATGCTGCTTGAGCAGATTACGCCGCCGAATTTGACTCTTTCTCTGTTTCTTTTAATCCTAAATGTGCCGCTTTTTTTATTTGGACTTAAAAAGCAAGGCGCAGGCTTTACGTTTTATTCGATTTATGCGGTTGGCGTTTATTCGCTGTTTGCGTGGCTGATTACCGATGTGTTTCCGGTAGATGTGAGTATAGCATCGCCGCTCGCCGGAACCGATTTGTTGCTTTGTGCGCTGTTCGGCGGCGTCCTTTCCGGTATCGGAAGCGGTCTTGCTATCCGTTACGGAGGGGCAATGGACGGCATTGAGGTTATGGCGGTCATTTTTGCGAAGCGACTCGGAATTACCGTCGGCACATTCGTTATGATATATAATTTCCTTTTGTATGTCATTTGCGGAATCGTGCTTAAAAGCTGGGTGCTTCCGCTTTATTCCATAGTTACGTATTCGGCGGCGTTGAAAACAGTTGATTTTATAGTCGAGGGCATAGACCGCTCAAAGTGTGCCGTCATTATAACCGAACGACCCGAAGAGATATGTGAGGTTTTGAGCGAGGCGTTTGGCAGCGGCCTTACAAGGCTCAATGCAAAGGGTGGATATTCAAATCGTGATAAGGCGATGATTTATTTCGTAGTTAACAGGTATCAGGTAGGTAAAATGAAGGACTACGTTCACGGCGTAGACCCGACGGCGTATATCATAATGAGTGAGGTTGCCGATATTTTCTCCAATAACATTGATAAAGGCTGATATTTAACAAATAAAAACGAAACGAGCTGTAAAGGTTTTAACCGTTACAGCTCGTTTTTACTTAATGAGTGTTTTTTACAGTATGTCTATATGCTCGCCGGCGAGTGCCTTATTCATACTGCGGACGGCGCAGAACTTACCGCACATTGAGCAGGTGTCGTCGTGCTCGGGGGAGCGGTCGTCACGTATTGCTTTAGCCGTTTCGGGGTCAATGGCACATTTCCATTGGGCTTCCCAATCAAGTGCACGTCTTGCGTCGCCCATTTTGTCGTCGATATCACGGGCTCCGCGGACGCCCTTGGCAATATCCGCCGCATGAGCCGCTATACGGCTTGCGATGATGCCCTGCTTAACGTCGTCGAGATTCGGGAGAGCAAGATGCTCGGCCGGAGTTACATAGCAGAGGAAAGCCGCGCCGCTCATTGCCGCCATGGCTCCGCCGATTGCTGCCGTTATGTGGTCATATCCGGGAGCTATATCGGTTACGAGCGGCCCGAGAACGTAGAAGGGAGCACCCATGCATATTGTCTGCTGAACCTTCATATTGGCAGCTATCTGGTCCATCGGAACGTGTCCGGGGCCCTCAACCATAACCTGAACGTCCTTTTCCCAAGCTCTTTTTGTTAATTCACCGAGACGTACAAGCTCTTCGATTTGACATACGTCGGTCGCGTCGGCAAGACAGCCGGGGCGGCAGGCGTCGCCGAGAGAGATTGTAACATCATATTCGCGGCATATATCAAGTATTTCATCATAGTATTCGTAAAACGGGTTTTCTTCACCTGTCATACACATCCATGCAAAAACGAGTGAGCCACCGCGCGAAACTATGTTCATTTTCCTTTTGTGCTTACGTATCTGGTCAATTGTTTTTCTTGTGATTCCGCAATGGAGCGTTACAAAGTCAACTCCGTCCTCTGCGTGAAGTCTTATAACGTCAATAAAGTCCTTTGCGGTCAGAGTGTCAAGGTCTCTCTGATAGTGAATTACGCTGTCGTAAACGGGCACCGTGCCTATCATAGCAGGACATTCGTGCGTAAGTTTCTGCCTGAACGGCTGTGTGTTGCCGTGGCTTGAGAGATCCATTATAGCTTCAGCACCCATATTAACTGCCGAGAGAACCTTTTGCATCTCAATGTCATAGTCCTTACAGTCTCTCGAAACGCCGAGATTTACGTTTATTTTTGTGCGGAGCATTGAGCCGACGCCCTCGGGCGACAGGCACTTGTGACGCTTGTTGGCTGGTATTACGACCTTACCTGAGGCTACGAGGGGAAGTAGCTCATCTGTTGACATGTGCTCTTTTTCGGCTACTGCCTTCAGCTCATCGGTAATAATGCCTTTTCTTGCGGCGTCCATCTGTGTTGCGTAAGCTTCTGTTTTCATTTTTGTTCTCCTTTGTATTAGGTTGATCGTCGAACGGCAGAGCCGCTCATCACTTTGACTTTTTATTCTCCGATGCTTTTTGCGGCGTATTTGCCGGAAAGCATGAAAGCGTGATTCATAGGACCGTTTCCCTTGCCTAAATCGAGCATAAAGGCGAGTGCCTCCGAGATGTAATCCTTGGCAAGCTTTACGGAAGCTTTTAAATCGTATCCCTTGGCGAGGTTGGCGGCTATTGCGCTTGACAGCGTGCAGCCGGTGCCGTGGGTGTTGGGATTGGCAATGCGCTTTCCGTAGAACCAAAAGCTCTCGTTTTCGTTATAGAGAAGGTCACTTGCGTCCTCAATGCTGTGTCCGCCCTTTAAAAGCACGGCGCAGCCGCATTCCGAATGAATTTTTGCCGCGGCCTTTTCCATATCGTCCTTGTCCTTAATTTCCATGCCGGATAGCACGGCGGCTTCGGGAATATTGGGCGTTACGAGTGTAGAAATCGGCAAAAGTTCCTTTTTCATCACGGCAACTGCCTGTTGCCTCTCGGCAGCTAACGCCCAACTGCTAAGAACAACAGTGGAGCAAGGGGAAATTGAAGGTGTGGAACATGAAGGATTCGCCTTATACAAGGGAATCCCATACGCTGAAGCACCAGTGGGCAACCTCAGATGGAAAGCCCCAGTGAGCAAGAAGCCTTGGAAGGGAGTATTCAAAGCAGAAAAATGGGGAGACCGTCCACCACAGCCCATCGACCCTAACCAAAATGGTGGAGAGCTGGGCATGAGCGAGGACTGCCTATACCTCAGTGTGGAAACGCCAGCCAAGAGTAAGAATGACAAACTCCCTGTATTTGTGATGATTCATGGAGGAGCCTTTCTTACTGGCTCCTACAGTGGAACTCAGGAAAGCTTTGTCAAGGAAGGCATCATCTATTGCAGCATAGAATACCGCTTGGGAGCCTTGGGATTCATGGCACATCCAGAGCTGAGTAAGGAATCAGGCAAGAACATATCTGGCAACTATGGCATCCTTGATCAAGTGATGGCCTTAAAATGGATTCACGACAATATCGCTGCCTTCGGTGGAGACCCAGACAAGATTACCATTGCAGGAGAATCTGCCGGTGGTATCTCGGTAAGTATACTATGCGCCTCTCCCCTTGCCAAGGGACTCTTCCGAGGAGCCATCAGCGAAAGTGGAAGCCCCTTCTGGCCTGTGGGTGAAAGCAGAAATGGTAACACAGCCATGCTTACCACCAAAGCGGCAGAAGCAGGTGGACTTCTCCTTCAAAAGAGACTCAAGGCTAAGAACTTGAAGCAGCTAAGAAAAGTTCCGGCTATGGACATCGTGAAGAATACCGACTTTGAGTCCTTCTGGCCGAACGTTGACGGCTACTCCATAACCGAAGACCAATATAAGCTCTATGAAAAGGGAAACTACAATGATGTAAA